>Ga0209395_1002038_pt1 | contig 27307 bp, 20 predicted proteins | sample GOMGulsemesocosm_3_FD_184635 | JGI IMG/M metagenome (GOLD analysis project Ga0209395, IMG submission 184635) | Methane-oxidizing microbial communities from mesocosms in the Gulf of Mexico - GOM9D Gulf of Mexico (SPAdes) (version 2) | ecosystem: Environmental > Aquatic > Marine > Cold seeps... | reverse complement strand
ATCACTTGTTCAGGCAATGTTGAGTACATATTGACTAGAGACATGAGTGCATCGAGCAAAGATTGGTTCCCTGCATCAGCCAGCGAGGTTAACGCCGTTTGTAATGCTTGGTTTGAATCCGTAACTGTATCCAAGAAGGCTGAAAGCTTGGCAATGGCTTCATACAGGCTCAAGCTCTGGGCATGAATATCACTGCCGGTAACAGCATTGTCCAAGACTTGCTGCTGCTGTTGTAAGCTCACATTCGCCATTTTCACATTTGTGACAGTCATCATAGCAGCTGTCGCCGGTTGTACAGCCAACAAGTTGCGCTGCTGTTTAATCAATGATCTTTGGATAGTATTTGCGTTGTCGATGTCAGACACAATACTACGTTTCTGCTCAGCAGTTATATTCGTACGTGTAGTTAGCATTTGTTCATATAAAGCAAATATTAATAAACGCTTAGCATTAGTATCAATTTGCTGCTGTAAGCTAGTAGCTGCACTGCTAGTATCATTGCTGAAACTGGTAATGTCCGCCAACAATACGGTTTGTTGCGCAGGTGTCACAGCTATAACACGATTAACTAAATTCACAGTGGTTGCTGATGTTGTTTGCCACAGTGACGTTGCTGTCGCTTGCTGAGCCAAGAGATCACTGTGTACCGCAGATGCTTCACTTAATAGTGAAGCCGTATCTGGCAGAGACCAAGTTGTGATCACACTCGGGTACGGGTATGATGCAGGCTTAACGACCGACCCATTTTTTAGTGCCACAAAAGAAATAGTCCCGTCTTTAGACGTTCTCGCCCAATACTCTTTTGAACTCGAGTTTGTGATGAAATGACCATCCATCGTTGAGGGGATGTAACTGGTATCAGTTGAACTTTTTGCAATCACATCGGCTTTCGATAACAACTGCCAATTATCAATACCACACTTGCTTTCGTCGATTGCAGTTTTGACCTCATCAAGATTTTTAGTCGAGCCTTTCTTAACCCAAAATTGTGGTTCACCTTGTCCGGCAGCATCATATTCTGCATAACATTCAGCATTATTATAAATATCCCACTGGCCAAGCTGATAACTCTGTTTTGATAATGATACCACCTGGTTCCACTTCATCATCGGAATCACTCGCAGTGCCACAAAATTCTCGCTAGCCCCTGTAGCCCACATGATTTTACCAGGCGCGTTCAGCTTACCCTGAATGGCATTCGCTTTGACCCGAACACCGACCATACTTTTATCATAGGCTTGTGAACCTATATGTTGAGGATTACTTATTGCAGCTGTCCATGTGGTTCCTGCATCATTCGTATATTCATAGCTGCTAGGGTCCTTATATGTTGTGTTCGTAACCGAATTATCAGCCCAAGTCCACTTCAAACCATTAGTTTTTATTCCATTCCTTTCGTCTCCAACATTTTTATTTACTACGACTGGTAAAGTTGGCGCTTCGGGTTGTGCACCAGCCAGGAAGTCTTGAGGATTTTCAATCACAAGACCTGCTGGCATACCATTCTGAGCATTGGCTTTCACACGTACTTTCACTTGCCCTGCATTGAGATTTACTTCTCCCACCATAAGCGGTTTAATGCTCACCATTTGCCACGACAGTCCAGCGTTGAAAGAATATTCATAATCACTATTAGAGGTAAACCCAACCACATAAGTCCAATCAAATGTATTGGCTTGATCATCCATAACAGGTTGCGTCGGAGCTATAGGTTGAGCAGGTGTCACAGTGAAGGCAATGCTGTTACTTAACGGCTCACTGGCCAATCGTCCAGTCACAGGATCCGCTTTTACACGAACCTGAATACCACCTATACCATACTCACTACTATGCGGTAATTGATAAGGGTTGACGGATACCGTTTTCCAATCTTCTGCTTGAACCTTGATTTCATAATCCGATACTTGGGTAAAACCATCAACATAAGTCCAACCAAAAGTATCCGCACTATCATCAGTTACTGAATCTGTCGGCGCACTTGGCTTACTCGGTGTTTCGGTAAATGCGGACTTAGAACACAAAGTATCACCTACTGGATGACGGTTCTGAGCATTTTCCTTCACTCGAACACACACTTTACCTATCGCATATTCTTCATCCGAAATTGAAGCTGGTTTATCTGTAACAGCATTCCACACAACACCACCGTCCAGAGAAATCTCATAATCTGCCACATCGACAAAATCGGTCAGGTTATCCCAATCAAACGTATTATTTGCGTCATCAACTTTACTATTCTTTGGTGCAACAGGCTTACCTGACACCTTGGTAAAGGCTGTCGTTACACTTACTTCTGCGCCTGCTGGTCGACCATTACTGGCGTCTGCAGCAACACGTATTTTAATACTATTTGCTGAATAATCATTATTACCCACCGACAATGGATTGGCGCTGGCAGTCTCCCATGTACCATTCAGGTAAACTTCATAATCGCTAGCCTTCGTAAATCCATCGACAAATGCCCAACCAAATACATCACTGTTATCATCGACAGAGTTAATACGAGGGGCATTAGGTGAATCAGGTGTGACCGAAAATGCTTGGGTTGAGCGTGCAACCAGACCTGCCGAAGCATTTTCGAACTCGCCTAAACGCACTTGCAGTGCACCTACAGCTAAATCAATGTCGTTAATACCTTGTGGTTTATGCTCAATGGTTTGCCAAGTAGCGCCACTATCCAGCGAGTATTCATAACGTGTTAATTCTTCAATCGTCGCAACGAAATCCCAATCAAAAGTATTATTCGCATCATCAACTGAAATACTGTTTGGTGCCGCAGGCTTCAATGTTAAAGTAAAAGCCTGAGTCGAAAGACTTGGCTTACCCGCCTTGAGTTTTTTGTTGGCATTGCCTTTGGTGCGCACTTGCACATCACCAATGGCATAAGCTTTTTTACCGACAGATAATGGTTTCTCTGTAACAGACTGCCATGTTTTACCTTGGTCTAAAGAATATTCATAATCCGTTTTATCAGTAAACAGCCCTACCCATGACCAATCAAAAGTGTCAGCAGCATCATTAATGCTGTTACTACGCGGTGCAGGTGGAATGATCAATACCTCACGACCAACAACTTCTTCGCTGCTAACGGTTACATCTGCTACATACTCATCTGCAATTTTATCAATGGCATTACGATCGCTTACTGTACCAACAAGTTTATCCGTTTTGGTTTTAAGCTCTGCCAGATCCAGTAAAGCCAGTTTAGCGTTAACGCCTTTACGCACACCTAAGCGAGCAACGCCATCTTCTACCGATGCTTGCTCACCCTTTTGCATAATACGCGTTAAGCTTTGTGCCAGAAGGTGTAACTTTGGATCATCCGCGTGGCCTTTCGCCACATAATCACGCTCAAATGCTGAAACATCAACGTTTAGTTGTTTACTCATTATGGTTTTTGCAGCGTTGTAATCTACCCCCTGTTGGGATGCAACGGCTGAAATAACGGTAGTGTATGGCGTAATTAAAGAAGCTGTATTCGCCGGTGAAGAAAGCACATAGGCAAGCTCAAGTGTTTTATTTGGCATATCCATATCGGTAGTTTGATGCGGGATGACCTCAACAATTATTGCATATTTCGATAAGTCCTCCTCCCCCGATGGCAAGGTGTATTGCCCTTCCTCATTGGTTAATACCGACTCTTCATCATTGTCGCAAGACAAACTTTGATTCCTATCAATACAGACTTTAGCATTGCTCAAATAGCCATCCAATGCCACACCCGTCACTGTCGTCTTAGGGGTCACTGGTTTTACTGTTGAACCTGATTTAGGATCAGCTCCAGAGTCGTTACACGCGGCTAACAATGAGCTAGCCAACAGCGTTAATATTAAGGGGGTGGGATTATTACCGAATTTCATTAAAGCGTCATCCTATGCCAATATACAATTCATAAATTGAATAACAAAAATAAGTTCGGCGATGGTAATGTAAATGAGATGGATTATCAATAGCATTTCTGGTTTTATAACGCATTGTAAATACTTATATCTTAAAATTGTATCTACAGGCTTTCCGTACTATTTTTAAATAGTATTTTACAAGTGAATATATGTATATGATGAAGTGATTGAGGATGTATTTTTTAGTCCAAGTATAAGGTGTAGCCAGATTATATTCACCATACCAGCATAACCAGTGGTCAGTAACATCTATGTTGCTGACCACTTCAAAGCTTAATTATCTACTATTACCGTTAGTTTATTTTATAAGTCGCGGTCAGTGACACGTCATCGTATTTTTCGTAGCCATGCACAAGTATTTGATATGTGCCTGCTTGAACATCAGAAAAGCTACAAACCTCATCATTCCCGCTTCCTTTAGATTCGCAATCATAAGACTCTTCTGTTGGCAGATCGTTAAATTTCACATAAAGCTCTCCATCACCAGTGCCACCATTCATTGTGAACCTTAATTCAGTTGCATTAGCAGGAACATCAATATAATAATAGGCGCTTGAATCAGTACCACCTGAAATTGGAGATTTTACTATGCCGTTTTCCAACCTCTTGTCATCAGGTGGCAGATCGTCTGTCCATAACTTGATATCGGAAAATTGAATAATATCGCTGGAATTGTTGGTTAAATCCAAAAATCGATAATAGCGATAAACGCCGCGCCGCGCCTTGTCAATGACATACTCGTTGATCTGAAAGTACTCAGCAAAGTCTTGATCTTTCCTAGCGTCTAATTCTTGCCAAGACGTGCCATCCGTCGACGCCTCTAGTGTCCATTGTTTTGGATCGCGTTCGTGGGCATCGTTGGCCGAGACTATGCTGTATTTATCGATGACTACCGTATAAGGCAGGGTAAAGTTTATGGTGACTTTGTTGGTAAATGATAAAAATTTAGTCGACGACTTACCATCAATTAATTTTTGCTCGTTTTCGTTGCTAGGAACACGGGAAGCACCTCGCGAGCTAACATCGACTCCGGCTTCACGTAGCGCATCACCGCGATAGCTGGCAACCCGAGTAAAGGCTTGCCTGTTACTTAGCACCGCACCGGCAAGATTATTGCCAGAAGTTAAGTTTTGTGCCACTCGAACCTGTATTTGGCCAATCGCATAGTTGAGATCGGCTAGCACAATTGGGTTAGCCGTCACCGATTGCCACTCAGAGCCTTGAATACTGATCTCATAATCAGACGCTTTATCAAAATCTTCGACCCAAGTCCAAGCAAAGGTGTTTGCACTGTCATCCGTTACTGGGGCTGTAGGTGCTAGAGGTGTTACTGGTGTTTCAGTAAATTTGGCCAAAGAACATAAACTATCACCTACCGGGTGACGGTTTTGAGCATTTTCCTTCACTCGAACACACACTTGACCTATCGCATATTCGTCATCCGAAATTGAAGCTGGTTTATCTGTAACAGCATTCCACACAACACCACCGTCCAGAGAAATCTCATAATCTGCCACATCGACAAAATCGGTCAGGTTATCCCAATCAAACGTATTATTTGCGTCATCAACTTTACTATTCTTTGGTGCAACAGGCTTACCTGACACCTTGGTAAAGGCTGTCGTTACACTTACTTCTGCGCCTGCTGGTCGACCATTACTGGCGTCTGCAGCAACACGTATTTTAATACTATTTGCTGAATAATCATTATTACCCACCGACAATGGATTGGCGCTGGCAGTCTCCCATGTACCATTCAGGTAAACTTCATAATCGCTAGCCTTCGTAAATCCATCGACAAATGCCCAACCAAATACATCACTGTTATCATCGACAGAGTTAATACGAGGGGCATTAGGTGAATCAGGTGTGACCGAAAATGCTTGGGTTGAGCGTGCAACCAGACCTGCCGAAGCATTTTCGAACTCGCCTAAACGCACTTGCAGTGCACCTACAGCTAAATCAATGTCGTTAATACCTTGTGGTTTATGCTCAATGGTTTGCCAAGTAGCGCCACTATCCAGCGAGTATTCATAACGTGTTAATTCTTCAATCGTCGCAACGAAATCCCAATCAAAAGTATTATTCGCATCATCAATTGACACACTGTTTGGTGCCGCAGGGCTTAATGTCAGGGTGAAAACCTGGGTCGAAATAGTCGGTTTACCCGCCTTGAGTTTCTTGTTGATATTGGCTTTGGTGCGCACTTGCACATCTCCAATGGCATAAGCCGATTTGCTAACAGATAACGGTTTTGCTGTAACAACTTGCCATGTTTTCCCCTTGTCTAAAGAATATTCATAATCCGTTTTATCAGTAAAAAGTCCTACCCATGACCAATCAAAGGTATCAGCCGCATCATTAATGCTGTTACTACGCGGTGCAGGTGGAATAATCAATACTTTATGACCAACAACCTCTTCGCTGCTAACGGTTACATCTGCCGCATAATCATCTGCAATCTTATCAATAGCATTGCGATCGCTTACTGTTCCAATAAGCTTATCTGTTTTAGTTTTCAGCTCAGCGAGATCCAGAAAAGCCAGTTTAGCTTTTAGCCCTTTACGCACATCTAAACGAGCAACGCCATCTTCTACCGATGCTTGTTCACCCTTTTGCATAATACGCGTTAAGCTTTGCGCCAGAAGGTGTAACTTTGGCTCACCCGAGTGGCCTTTAGCCACATAATCACGTTCAAATGCTGAAGCATCGACGTTTAGTTGTTTACTCATTATAGTTTTTGCAACGTTGTAATCCAGCCCCTGTTGGGATGCAATTGCTGAAATGACAGTTGTGTATGGTGTAATTAAGGACGCTGCATTCGCAGGTGAAGAAAGCACATAGGCACGCTCAAGTGTGGTATTTGGCGTATCCATATCGGTAGTTTGATGTGGGATCACTTCAACAATAATTGCATATTTAGATAAATCGACACCAGCCGATGACAAGGTATATTGCCCTTTCTCATTGGTAAATACCGACTCACTATCAGCGCTATCGCAAGATAGATCTCGGTTGAAATCAATACAGACTTTGGCATTATTCAAGTAGCCATCCAATGCCACGCCAGACACTGTCGTCACTGTAGTCTTAGGGGTAGCTGGTTTTGCTGTTGAACTTGGTTTAGGGTCAGATCCTGAGTCGTTGCACGCGGCTAACAGCGAGCTAACCAAAAGAGTTAGTATTAAGGGGCTGGTATTATTACCGAATTTCATTAAAGCGTCGTCCTATGCTAATACACAATTCATAAATTGAATAACAAAAATAAGTTCGGCGATGGTAATGCAAATGAGATCGATTATCAATAGCATTTGGTTATTTTATTTTATATTACAAATACTTATAAATTTAAACTTTATCTGTAAGCTTCCTATATTATTTTTAAGCATTATTTTAAAAACAAGTATGTGTATATTATGAAGAGATTGAGGATGAATTTTTAAACCTCCTTGTGGATTTATACTACTAGAAGGAGGTTTTGCCCAATTCAAAATTGGGCTCCATAAGAACAGACGGCATAACATGCAAACTGTCAGGTCTAAACTAAATTACCAACCGATTACATTTTTTGCAGGGTGTGGGGAATCCGATACAACCGAAAATAATCGACGAGTAGGAGATAAAGGTACATTACAAGTCTGGTTTGCAATTTTACGACTAGGATCAATTAAGTAATTAGTGGTATTCTGATCAATACAGTTAATACCATCATAGCTAAACCCATGATCGACATAGTTATCAACAGTTATCAATGATGCTAGCTCACCAAAACTTTGTACCATTTTTTCAGCCCAAGTATACGGTGTAGCCGGATCATACTGCCCAGCAATAATGAGAATATTCTGACCAGTCAACACCTGTTCCATGTTCTCAACTGGGGTAATAGGATCACGCGGATACGGCCAGTCAGCGCACATGTTCGCACTCCCCATAAATATAAGGTCACCATATAACGTTGATGCAGCTTCAAATAAAGCATAAGAAGAAGCCACATCATTACGACTTAAAGGTTGGCTTTCATCAGTACAGATAACAGCAGTAAATAAAGCTTGGCCACGGAGGCGATCAGGTTTAACGCTGCTATTGTAATCTCCAGATAGTGCGGACTCTAACTCAGAGGCATCATCATCATCTAATAACTTGTAAACGCCATCTTTTATCGACAACCACCCAAAGTTACGGGGATAAGATGAGTCTCTGGAAACCATCAATTGTAAAGACAAATCAACCTTGTTCTTCGTTAACCAAGGTCCATATAAAGCCGCATACGGTGATGGATAATGACTCCTTACTTGTTCAACAATCGAGGTGAATTGTGTCTTTCTATGTTGATATACAAGTCGATAATCGGCAATTTTATCCTTACCTTCAACCCCGTCCACAAGTAAATCAACATAATTTGTTGCCGTTGGCAGCATCGGCGAATCTAATACGATGGCACGAACATTATCTGGAAACATTTTGGCGTATAGTGAGCCCAAACGTGTTCCGTAAGAATATCCCAAAAAATTTAATCTCGACTCACCGAGATGCCGACGTAAACGGTCAATGTCCTTTACCACAGAATTACTACCCAGATATGGCGCAACCTTACTATAGGTAGCATTGCAATTCCCCAACCCTTCGTATTGAGCAACCGCACACTCTGTTAACTCTTCGGCAAAAGCACTCTTACCAGTGCCTCGAGGATCAATCCCTACGACATCAAAACGATTGAGAATATCTTGAGGGATACGCTCCCTCTCAATCATTGAGCTAACACCACCCACAGCTGCAGCACTCGGACCTCCAAAGTTAAATACTAAGATGCCAATACGGTTCGCTGGATCTTGTGCCTTATGCACACCATAGTAAATGTTTACCGTCTCCCCCAGCTCATTGTTATAATCTTTTGGCGCTAGCATAAAGCCACACTCCATGTTGGCGGGGCATAAAATTGCGCTATCCACCTCCTTAGTATATAGATCTTTGCTCTCTGTATTGCAGCCAACCAGTATAAAGCTAGCTAATAGCCCCGATATTAATCGATACATCATTTACTCTTCATTAATACTAAGACACATATTGAATCACGGTAAGCGAGCAAGATGAGCCAACATTTGTGGCTGTGATATTTCACCCACGATACGTAACTCTTTCAACTCATGACCTTCAGGACCAAAAAATAAGATCGCTGGAGGACCAAATAATAGTTTACTTTCCAACCACTTTGATTGCTGAGAAGTATTTTTAGTCACGTCTAGCTTTACAGTTTTTAGATTGGCTAAAGCAGCTGCTACTGCTGAGTCTTGAAAAACAGTTTTATCCATCACTTTACAAGATGCACACCAATCCGCATATAAATCAACCATAGTCAATTGATCACTTTGCATTGAACCTTGGATAATCTTGTTTAACACATTAATGTCATTCACCTTCTGAAATGAGGTGCGCATAGCAATACTGGCGCTACCGCTAGACATGCTATTTGTACTTCCTTTCACTTTAGCCAGTGGTTGGAATGGGTCATCGGCCCCAGTACCAGCACCTATAAGCAGAGCAATACCATACAATAAAGTTAAAAAAGCGCCGGTTTTACGTGTTCGTTGCCAACCAGATTTTGCAGCTTCCAAGGCACCAAAATGAATTGCACAGCCAATGCACAAAATGGCCCACAGCAATAATGTCACACTAGGAGAGCTGAAACGACTGATCAATAAAATGGCAACACCTAGCAACATCGCACCAAATAGTTGTTTTACTGTGACCATCCATGGACCACTTTTCGGTAAGAACTTTCCACCTGTCGCACCAATCACTAATAATGGAATACCCATGCCCAGCGCCATCACAAACAGTGCGGCACCGCCAAATAACCAATCTTGGGTCGTAGATACGTAAAGTAATGCACCAGCTAATGGGGCGGATACACAAGGTGATACAACCAAGGCTGATACAGCGCCCATAACAAAGACAGTTAAGGCTTTCCCTCCACGAAAACGCTGAGACTGGCTATTCAAGGCCATTTGTAATCGTGATGGTAGCTGTAGCTCATAAAAACCAAACATAGCCAAAGCTAGTGCAGTAAAAATACTCGCAAATACAACTAATACCCAAGTTTGCTGCATTGCTGTTTGCAGATTAATTCCTTGCCCCAAGGTTGCGGTTAATACGCCAGCTAACGCATAACTAGACGCCATACCTAGCACATAGGCCAGCGAAATAACAAAACCTTTCCAACCTGTCATAGGTCCACTTTGGCCACCGATAATACTAGATAAAATAGGAATCATCGGTAATACACACGGCGTCAATGCGAGTCCAGCACCTAACACAAAGAACAACAAGAGTGCTTGCAGCTTACTGATGTCTTGCAAGACACTCGCTAGCCCCATGCTACTAGTGCTAAGTGTCGACATGCTTTCAACTGTCATGGTTTTCAACAAGTCACTTGTATTGTCATTACCTACAACAGCACTTAATGCAATCGATTTAGTTTTAGGTAAGTAACACAACCCATCATCAGAACAACCTTGGAAACGAACCTTTGCAATTCCCGAACCCTCGAACGGAATTCGAATCGACAACGGTTGATGGTACACCTTTACCTGCCCAAAATTCGGATCATCTTTAATCTCCGCTTCAACAGAGTAGATTGGTGTATCTAAGATTAACGCTGACGAATCAGCCTTAAAAGAGAATCGCTTGTGATAAAGGTAGTAACCTGGCGTTGTCTTAAAATCGACCACCAAGGCGTTATCATCCACACTGTAGCTGAATGGAAAGGCTTGCTCTACGGGTAAGAAGGTTTTGTCTTGCGCAGCGGCACTAACTGCGCTGCTCATAATACATAGAAGGAAAAATATAATTTTCATAAATTAATAAACTCAGAATCTTGATGAAGACATAACTGATCATCGACTAGAGCAAATCCAACATCATCTGGTAACGTCAATGTCGGATCGATAGTCAATGCAGTGCTATAAATACCCGCTTCTAATGCTGTATCGGACACGACTGTTGATGACAATACTTGCGGATGCACACCGCGGGACGCCAATATATGAGAGGTCTGTTGATCACGAAAGGCATAGCTACGCTGATAATGTGCTGATGTGGTTAGCGCCTGATTAACCAGCGGCAAAGCAAACATTGGCTGCTGTGTATCCTTCGGATTTAGCACTGCCACAATAAAATCACTACCGTCAGGCTTACTGCCAAAAGTTCGAATGTCACCACCAAAATTGACAAGGATACCCGTAGCTCCGGCTTGACAAGCTAATCTAATAGCCTGGTCAACCGCATACTCTTTGATCACCCCCCCCAAATCCAACTGGGTCTCAGTATGAGGCAGTGTTAGCGTCATAGCTTCAGCACCATTATCTGATAACCTCCACGCTTTGAGTCCCATGAATGGAGCCATCTTCTGATAGATGGCCTCACGAGATAAAGACTCTATTTTCTGCGCATTGAAACGTTTAATTGTTCCTATGGTGATATCGAACACCCCACGTGTAATTTCACTACATCGCCGTACATGATGTAAAATATCCATGGTTTCAAGATCAATGTCCACGATAGGCGTAGAACGTTGATTAATAACCCGATTAAGCCAAGATGCCTCATCGTGAAAATTGTACTTCACCTCTAACCGACGCACATTAAGTTCAATCTGTTGCGCCAGCATTTTCGCTTCTGGTGCAAATAAGATCAGCTCACATGGCACTGTCATTGCGGTAAAACGCCAAATAACAGGGAGCTTAGAACTCATAAGTTGCACCTAAAACCCACCAAGTACTTTCATAACCATTACTCTGCTTATAGTAGGCAGCCAACGCATTCACGCGCCATGAGTCAAAGACTTTCATACTGATCCCTAATTCGTATGCATTTGCATTAAAATCGCCTAAGCGCAGGTCGGAAGTCGCATAGCCTGTCGCCGCAAACGATGGATCGCTCGCATTCGGATCTTTGTAGAAGTTAGCCCCTTGCTGGGTGTACCAACTGTAACCTGGGGCCAACGTCAACGAGTCGGTTAATTTGATATTAAGCTTACCGCCAAGTTGATGCGATGACACATTCCAATCATCCATAAAATACTTATAACGTGGGCGCACAACGATCCAAGAATTTATATTATAAAAACCCTGAATATTAACCCCACCTGAAAGGCGTGTATTCGGACGAGAATCTTGCCCTAAGAACACCTCATCATCTTCAATATTATCATTTCCGCTGGTATTAATCTCACGTAACACCGTCAGATAATGGTTGCTCAAATAGCCACTTTTATACCCTGTATACAAAGTAAACGTGGTATAAAAATTCGGCGTAAATACCTGTGATAAACCTACTTCAAAATTACTGTTAAAGATGTTTTCCCACTCTTGTGCATTCTCGAAATTTTCATACTTTTGAAAAGCAAGAGTTTTATCAAACAGCACCGAAGAACCAATACTGTATGAACGGTTCTTACGGCTATCAGCGTAAATTAATACCTGGCTATTAATCCCCATACTCTTGTAATCTTCTTCTTGAGAATAATTGCCCCCTAGCGTCCACTCATTGCGCTTACGATCACGGTAGGTAACGTTCGCACTAGCGGAATAACGGGTATCCTCTAAACTGGACTTTTGAACCTTATAACCATCACGGTACGGATCTTTCCCCGAACGAATTACTTGATCAGTTAGACTTTGAGCGGTTGCAGTGCTGTAAGCACGGTTTATCTGATCTTGGTCACTAGCAACGGGCGTTGTTTTCTTCCATGATGGTGAAGCTCCAGACACAGTGTCGTAGCCTAATTCGGCGGTAATAGTCCAATTTAGACCAATGCTTTTTTCCAGCGACAAAATATTATCGCCTGCTTTCACTTTGTCATCGAATTCTTCATAGCTCATGTGATGCACCGAAATATGATCCGCAGCATGTGCTGCCCCCGGTGTCATTGAACCAATACCTGTTACAGCTACAGTCCCTAAAAGGGTTAACGTTAATTTCTTATTCATTATTACACTTATTTATTAATAATTAATTACAACCACAGCCGCCGCCACCGACGCCACTGCCACCTACAGAGCCCTGCTTGTAGGCAAAGACTTTTTCTGAAAACACGTCGAACTCAGGTACTATGCCACCCGGCTTCATTTCTTTTTTCGCCAAGGTTCCTTTTTCCCAAGGTTTCACTGGCTCAATACCCAACCATTCATCAATAAATGCCAACATAGATACGTCAGGTTTCGGAGTCACATCCGTCACCACTGCGGTCTTTATATCTTCAATAATTAAAGGCGCTGCAATGACCGGTGATAAAGTTGGACTTTCTACCTTATCTTCCACATTCGGTAAGCCATTTGTCGCAGACTGACTACTATATACAGTAGAGGACACGCTTTCAGCTATTTGGTAGCGAGAGTTCGAGACAACAATTGTCGTTGGTGGAGCGTGCTCAATAGTTGTTCGCTGTTTATCATTAAGCCCACTCAAATCAATAGACAACTCTTCAGCAGCAAGCACTGGTATCGCCATAAAGCCACAGAAAATCAAAATATTACATGTTTTTATCGGCATCATTTAGTTAATCCCAGTGCTCTCAAATCATCAATGATCACTTGGCGAATGTGATTGATTGCTCCATAACGCACTTTCAACACCTTACCTTGATATATGTAATACAAGGCTGGCATGCCGATAGGCTGAAAATCATTCACAAGCACTTGTTGTGCGTCATTCACGACGCGAAAGGTCAGCCCCAGTTTTTTCTGAAACGCTTTACCCATGGCAACATCTTCATCCACATCAACCCCCACTACAGTGACTCCACGCCCAGCCATCTGCTGCGCAAAGATGTTCACTTCAGGTAATTCTTCGCGGCACGATACACACCACTCCGCAAAAAAATCGACTATGGTCAGTTCTTGAGGATTCATCGCCAACTGCTGCTGCGCCTGTGGCGATAAGATATCACCCGCCTGATACGCCAGCGCAGGTGTCGATAACAACTGCGTAGAAAACAAAAAGGCCACGATAGCCACCCACCTTTTAAACATAAATACCTCTAATAATGCTAATGATTGTTATTTATAATAAGTGTCAGCATACCTGCTGACTGCCTTCGGTCTTTATAAGACATACCTTTAATTTTATGGTTTTCATCTCGCTATTCTAATATCAAGGTCGCGGTAGTAGTATGCAGTGCCTCTTTAAAAAATTTTTCCAAATCAGCACTACTCTGTGCATCGTAAACTTTGTCTTTACCAGCGCAATCTTCAAATTGCCTTATACGATTATTATTAACCCCAAAACCAATAAAACTCATTTGAATGTTAAATTTATTCTGGATCACTTGACATAATCCAGCCTGCACCAGTTCATCAAAATAATTATTAGAGTCATCGCCATCTGTGAACAATATCAAATGCTGTTGCAGGTCACTCGACACAACAGGGGTTATTTGCCAAGCCTGCTGCCACTGGCTAATCAAACTCCGAGCCCCCCAAATAAGACCTTGATAAGATGAGGTTCCCCCAGTGGCAGTTAACCCATTTACATGACGACGAACTGCATCCAGATCCTTAGTCAACGGGAGAATTGGCGAACTACAACTACCTTGCGTTCTTATTTTAATCATCTCAGGTAAAGCGCCTAGATCATCCACGGTTTGGGCTACCCCTTGTGGTGACATACCATCCACGCAAGTAACCCGTCCCTTGGAATCCGGTAACCAAGGAGCATCACGCACCCCTACGCCACTCTCAAATGGCACAACAGCAATACGAACCTTGCTAACTAGGTTAGTACTCTGGTTTTGAATATCTTGTATTGTGGTATTGATGATTCTTTTCAGCAGCGGCAATCGCCCTGACATAGACCCCGAGATATCCAGTACCAACGAAACATCCCTAGGCTTTGAATTCAAATCAAGCCGTGTGCTCGATTCCGTTTTAGAATTAAGGGTGATTTGCTCATTAGCACTGCCTTGAATTATCTTCACCATCTGACTCTTAAAACCATAGCTTGCTGATATGTCACAGCGTTTTTCCCTTGTAGTGACGCTATCCTCATAGTCATAGCTTGTCACAAACGCTGGCTTATAATATTCTAAAAATCCATTTATTACCCTTGGTTCAGCCCGCTGTCCATAACCACATGCCAAGGAAGCCGCATCTGAAGCTTGCCCTGCGCGTATGACAGTTAACATGTACATTCCAGTGACGATACTCAAAGCTAATATAGTTATCAACACAGGTAAAGTCATGATAAAGACCAGTGAGATAGCACCACTTTGGTGACGATGTGTTGGATAACCAGAGCGACGCATCATCATGGTTTCATTCCTGTGACATTCCGTCCAATCAAGATCGATTCACTTTGGTAATAGTCAGCTGAAAAATCTTTCAGACTGGCAAAGACTCCCCTCCCGCTTAACGACGCGCCCCCCGTAATACAAACACTCACTTGGAATAAATCAGCACGTAGTCCACGGTTTAGTCCTTGAGTTCCACCTAACGGCGATAAATATTTTAAACTACCAATGTCATTTCGTGGCGAACAAGGCACCCCAGACTGAAAAACTGTTGCCTTAGCCCTAATATTCGCTTTAGTTTGTTGCAACTGCCCCACCTGAATGCCAACTTGTTGTTGATTGCTACTTCCTCTAATATCCAACTGCCTAGTTGCAATAATCAACAGTGCATCCGCGACTTTCTGCGTAACAACAGGATCACCTTTTTTCAAAGACCCATTTTCCCCAAAATGACTACTGGCTACAATGGATGTAAGTGCATACGACAATCGCTCTAAACTCGCCTTGGTACTGATAGCAGAATTAACTTTGACGCCAAACAATATAATAACCATTCCCGTAAGAATAATGAAAGGTAGCGCCACAACACTATTACCACGTTGGCGGTAGTGAGTTCTACAGAACATATTGGATAACTTATTCATACGCCACCAACGCTATTCGGTGAAACGTTAAGTTATTTAACACATTGATCCTAGGTAACAGCAACGGGGTATATGCATAAGACAATCGGTATTCAGCGAAAGCTTGTTTAGTATGCAGCACAGCGCCATTACCGGCCTCGAGTGCCTTCATATCCTTGAAGTAACGCCCTTCCAGCTTAATCATCTGCGGTTTAAGTAACTTAAAGTTTTCATCTTGCATATGCTGCAAGATACGCATCTCAATATCCTCATCGTCTTTTACCACAGACACCTGTCGAGTCGCCACAGTAAAAACGATATCCAACACACTGCTGGTGATCATATAACGGCATACCTCAATCATAAACATGGAAAGTATGAACACTGGCATGAATGCAAATAAGAACTCAACCGAAGCACTTCCTGCTTGATGCTTCCTCATTGACTCGCCTTCCACTCAGTATAATACGCCACGTTATTGGCAAGTTCAGCCTTGGTCAGGTCATCTTTAGCTATTTCTTTCGCGGCTTCGATATCACCTTTCATTGCAAAGGCTAATGCTAAATTTTGGCGTATTTTAGTAGTACTCTTACCACGTAAATATGTTGGGTACAGCACGTCGATACCTTTCTGTGGTTTATCATCCAGAATCCAGCCCAATGCCAGATTGTTGCGATATTCCAGACTGCCAGGTTCAATTGCCAAGGCTGCCGTAAATGCTCTGCGAGCCGAATCATATTTTTTATACAGCGAATAACAAATACCTAAGCTATTTTGTATTATCGCATCTTCAGGTAGTAATTCCCTCGCTTGCTGCAGCATTATGACTGCTTGGTCCGTTTGACCTTGCGCTAATTGCACACGCCCTGTTTCACGCAGAATGTCACCACGTTCTGCATGGCCTCCTAGACGATTCTCGGAGCTGGCTTTGGCAAGGTAATGCAAAGCTAAGTCATGCTCTCCGACTTGGTTATATGCCCGGCCCAATAAGTACAGCAACTGAATATCATTAGGGCTGGCCTCAATAAGTCTACGATAAATTTCAACCGCACTGTCAGGCCTTCCTCCAGTCATGGCAATTTCGGCCAGTTGGTGATCATTAGGTTCAACAAGTGTCGTCGAGCTTACACAGCCAGTAAGGCTAACAATAATGACCGACATGAATACGGTTAACGGCATCGAAGAGATTGAAAACATTAGACGGTTTATCACACTCATAAATCACCCAATGATGTCAGTAATTGAATAAAAGTTGGAGCGACAATGATAACGACAACGGGTAGCATGATCAGTACAACAACTGGCATCGACATTTTGGCTGGAATTTTTCCCACCTGCTCTTCCAATGCGAGGTATTGATTCTGACGACTATCGGACGCAATCAAGCGCAAGGTTTTAGCTATAGGGCTACCGTATTTTTCAGCTTGAATCAGCGCCACAACAACATTGTCGATCTCTTCCACACCAGTGCGTTCAGCCAATTGTGTCAAGGCTCTAGAACGCGAATCGAGTACTCGTAATTCAGCTTCAGTAATCAACCATTCACGCGACAATTCAGGGCAAATTCGGGCCATTTCCTCACCCACTCGGCCAAACATGGCTTCCAACGTTAAGCCTGATTCTACACATACAACCATCAAATCTAAGGCATCCGGTGTAGCAATGGCAATACGAGATGCAATGCGTTTCGCGCGTCGTTTCAACCAGAGTTCAGTCATAAGTCCACTTGCAATAGCAAACACCAACGCTTCGGCGGTATAAAAAGGAGTAAATGAAAAATCACGATGTGCCAGCCACCCAACGCCCGATAACAGCATAAGCGCTAGCTTTACCCACATAAAACGGCTCGCCGCATTATCTGAATTAAATCCGGCTCGTTTTAATAAAAGAATGACTTCAGCGGTAGCTTTAATACTCGGCAGCAAGTCCGGTATCGATGAAGATCGTGCTGAAAAGCCAGAATTTATCAGCTTTAACCGTTCAATAACCTGATCGCGTTGATGGGCTTTACTATAAAACAGGCGCGCACCCACTTGCCCCACGACCAAACACATCACAGACCATTGTAAAAATTCAATCATCGCGGCTTCACCTTGGTCAACATGTTAATAATACCCAACCCCAACCCCATGCTTATTAGCGCATACAACAAGACTTTATGGCCTGCTTCCGTGCTGGTTAAAACCTCAAATGAGGCCGGTGTTTTGAAGAACATTGCGCCAATCAAGATCAAAGGTAAACTAGCTAAGATAACAGCAGTCATACGTGGTTCAGCAGTCAGGCTTTTGATTTTCATTTTGATCGCACTGTTATCATGTAAAGTACGACTAAGGCTATGTAAGACTTCTCGCAGTTGTCCCCCATTTTCCTGATTCAAAATCAGTGCCACCGTGAAAAAATGAAAACCTGAATACGGCAGGCGTTTACTCGACTGGGATAATGCCTCTTTCAAACTGATACCGATTTCTAAACGATCGCGTAACAAACCAAATTCATAACCCAATAACCCTTGCTGGTAGTCCGGCACTTGAGCAATAGCCTGCGGTACAGAAATACCGGCCGCTACTGCACGGGAGATTTGCCCAATTACCTGTGGAAAGTTGCGGTCGAACTCTTTCATTTGCAAAGAACGTACTAGCCAGTACACGCTTGCAAAACCGAACATAGGTACAGTGATAACCAGTAGTACGCGTGCTAGCATAGGTAAAAAACCACTGAAAAAGCCAGTGCTTCCCATAGCTAATACAACACAAACCAAGACAACACGTTGCCCTCGTTGACCGAATAAGGCATCAATTCGTTCAGCACTGTCCTGTACCAAATGTCTAACTTTGACCAACGGGCCAGTTGTATTTCCCCAAGCAAACAACGGCGATTTAATCGATGATGATTTGGCCATAGAGGAAACCCCACAGACCGTTCGCAAGCGACATTTTACCCTGCGGCGCTGTTGTATCACTTGCCACCCACTGCTAACGGCTAATATCAGGCACACTGGTACCAACACAGTTAATATTAGCCCTGTAGCTTGAATCCATCCGATCATGCACTTACACCCATCACAATTTTAAGTTGTGTATCCAACTGATAATAGCGAGCCTTTGATGCGAAACGTGGTAATGTTTTCCCTGATACAAACTGACCCCGCACGTTGCCTTGAGAGTCTTGATCTTCATAATTGAAACGGAATAAATCGTGCGTCAGATATTGGTCCCCTTCCAATCCAACAACTTCTGTGATGCATACCACACGACGCTTTCCGTCACGCATTCGTTCAATTTGAATCACGATATCTATGGTACTAGCAATCTGGCGACGTAATGCCGATAGTGGCAAACGAGCTTCTGCCATTAACAGCATGTTTTCGAGACGAATTAATGCGTCACCTGGACTATTCGCGTGCAAGGTACACATTGAACCATCGTGACCAGTGTTCATTGCTTGCATCATATCAAACGCTTCTGCGCCACGAATTTCACCTAAAATGATACGATCAGGTCGCATGCGTAAGGCATTTTTCAGTAAACGTCGTTGATCGATTTCCTCAGCGCCTTCTGCGCTAGATGGTCGAGTTTCAATACGAACCACATGCGGCTGCTGCAGTTTTAATTCTGCGGCATCTTCAATGGTAATAATGCGTTCTTCCGGTGAAATACCAAATGACAACGCATTCAACAAGGTAGTTTTACCTGCACCAGTACCGCCAGAAATCAATACATTAACTCGAGAACGAGCAATAATATCCAGTAAACTCGCCATGTCTGGAGACATTGCACCTAGCTCAGCCAGTTGTTGTAAACTGCGTTTACTGTCGCTAAATTTACGAATCGAGATACAAGTACCGTCTAACGCCAATGGTGGGATCAAAACGTTAACACGACTGCCATCAAGTAAACGCGCATCCACCATTGGATTCGTTTCATCAATACGACGGCCAATACTACTCACAATTCTACGCGCCAAGTTCAAGACATGCTCTTCATCACGAAAACGTACATCTGAACGTTTAAGCTTGCCTTTGTATTCAATGAAGACTTCCTGATAACCATTTACCATGATATCTGTGATATTTGGATCATCGAGCAATGTTTGTAACGGACCGAGTCCCAGCATTTCATCCACCAAATCTACGCTGATCTGCTGCTGTTCTTGACTCCCCATCGGTAATTGGTGGCGATGAGCAATATCGCCGACCGCTTCAAAGGTACGGAGTTCCAATTCTTCACGGGACAGTTGCACAACGACTGCAGGTTCAATCGCCGCCATCACTTCTTTATGAATAAGCGCAAAACGGCGTTGCTGGCGCTCTGAATCCATATCAGCTTTAGATACGTTTGGTGTCGGTAAAACCGCAGATTGAGCCATTTGCGACTTTATTTTATTAGTAGCATGCGATTGAGCCGCGACTCTCACTGGTGAGTGTTTGCTCTTCGTTGACGATTTACGTCCAAACATTAGCCTTTCCTCAACCATTTACTTAGACGAGAAGTAGGCTCAGTTTTATTGCCTTGAACTTTCTCTGCTAACTGTACAAACAGCTTTTTCAGTCGTTTATTATCTGCCACGACAGGGCGTCCCAACGTGTTAGCAGCTAACATTTTATCAGGGCAATATGGCAAGATAAGGTCAGGCTGTCTGCCTACCGCTTGCATTACATCTGCAGACGAGATCAACGATACTTTTTCTGGTTTTGTATGATTTAAGATCAGCACAGTACGTTGGTGTAGTTGATCTTCAAGTCGTGTCAACAATTGTTTGGTGTGACGGATCGACGATAACGTCGGAGCCATCACTACAATACGTACATCGGCATTCTGCAATACCCCAAAACCGACACTATCGCGTAAACTGTAAGACGGAACATCCCATAGCAAATAATCCACCTGCTGCTGACAAAAGTGTGATGTTGCTTCTAATTCAGGTAAGTCCGGCCAAAACTCTTGCTCAAGTTGTGTGTGATAACCCATGAGTACCGATAAATTGTCCAGCACTTTCACCGCACTGCGTTCAAATACTAAAGGTTCCAGACGTTCAGAAAATTCCAGCATCTCAATCAAGCGATTGTTGGCGGTAATGTTGAAGTGTAAATCCAGATCGCCAGTAACAAAATCCAGATCAGCACAGGCAACCTGCACAGGTGATGAAGCTTTAGATTGCTTCTGCTGCGATAGAACCCATGCAAGATTCGATAAAATCGTAGTACAGCCCGCCCCTCCTTTTGCGCTGGTAACTGCAATGCGTTTGCCTATTTCGGGGAAGAGCTCAATATAGGCGTCATTGCTTACGGCTGGCGTTGACTGTGACGACAAGTCTGCACTTCTGAGCGCGTTCATCACCGTTATCGACAAGGTATCCAGTTCAACTGGGGCGACCAGATAATCGTGCACGCCAGCATTAAGTAGTTGGCGATAATGAGTTGCACTATCTAGGGTTCCGATGGCAATAATTAAAGTATCAGCAAACAATGGGGATTGTGTTAACTGCTGCACCACCTGAATACCCATAATAGTTTGTTCATCGGCAGTTGCAATACCAACCATGATATCAAGCACAAGAATACGTGGTGCTCCGAACTCAGTACTATGTGCGACAAGTGCATCAACCGGATCATTCGCCGCATCGATGTGTACACGTAACGCCACTTTCACATCAGCCTGAATAAACACATGCTCAATGTTCTGTGCTAATTGATCGTCATTCGTCAGGTAAAAACAAGTAGCTATATTATCCGTTGCAACCACCTTTGGCTGCGTAGGAGAAGGCTGTAATGACTGAATTTTCATAACCATATTTATTGCCCTTCTGACCCTGACAGCGATCCTGAAATCGGTGATGATTGTTTAAGTGGTTGTGTCGGCTGATTATAATACGCATCAAGCGTGGCAATCGCTTTTCGCCCTTCTATCGCTCCTAGCTGTTCGCCTACCACCAAATCACGAGGATCAGCTATCATCTGTGCTAATGCACTGGCATTCGCGCAACCAAAATTAGTAGAACGCTTGAAATTATTCAGAACAGTGGCAGAGGCTTTTCCTGCATAACAATCTCGAACCAAAGATCGGTAATACTCGACAGTAATAGTAAAATCAGCCGATGTGTCAATAGTAAAGTCACGCGCACTCTCAATCTGAGATGGATAAATTTGCCACTGTTTTAGCTCGGCTTTCAATTGTGTTTTCACTGCATCACCACGGCTAGAATGCGTTGTAATTCGAACCCTTAAATTACCCGGTTTGCCCTGTTGTACAAAAAAATCATGCAGGGAGTCAATATCAACTTGTTTTAGTCTTTTTCCTTGTAACGTCATGCCAAAACTATGTGTCACCACATCAACCTGAATCTCAGGTTCTCGTGGTATGGGTTGACTTGTACAAGCCATTAATAAGGTGCTAAGCACCGTCAATAAAATAATGCGCATCAAAGACCTCAGTAATAGAATCCGTTATCGCCCAGCAAACGGGGCTGACGATTATCAGATGGAGTAGATGTATTAACGTTACCCTGGTTTACCTTTCTACGAGGCCAGGCTAACAATCGCTCGATATCCGCTACAGGGATCAACCCATCAATAGGCAGTGGCAAAGAATCGGAACGAGTTGGTTCAACCAAATAAGCAGTAACAATGATGATCAACTCAGTCTCTTCACGTTTGAATGCGCTTGAGCGAAACAAGCTACCCAAAATTGGTATATCACCAATCAAAGGGACTTTTTGCATTTGTTCAATATCAGTGGACTGCAGCAGCCCACCCAAAACAAAACTTTGCCCACTAGCCAGCTCGATAGTCGTTGACGCTTTGCGCGTCGTAAACATAGGGAAACTTGAATTACTAATCTCCACATTGGTTTGTTGTGAAATAGTGCTCACTTCAGGTTCAATTTGCAGACGAATACGGTTCTTACTCAATACGATTGGCTTAAAGTCTAAGCTGACACCGAATGGCTTATAGACAATGTTAGCCGAATCGCCATACACCACAGGTAGCGGAATTTCTCCACCTACCAAGAATGAGGCTTTTTCACCGCTGATGGCTGTCAGATTAGGCTCAGCCAGCACAGAGATCATGCCATTTGTCGCCAAGGCATCAATCATCACTGACAACTTACTCCAATCGCCGACATTGGCCCATGAAAAGCTACCAGTACCGCCATTCACAGACCCCCATTTTATCCCTAGTTTATTCGACACAGAGCGTGATACTTCTGCAATACGCACGCGCAAATTCACCTGAGTAGGCATGGTCACAGATAATTGGTTAATCAACTCATCTTTATTTAATGTAGATGCAGTAGTCTGATTTGAAGCTTCCTGCTGTTCACCACCAGAATCTTGATTAGTCGATGAACCACCCTGTTGAGAGGAGCTTGTTGTTGATACATAACCTTCTGCCAAACGCACAATCTTTTCTGCGATAGTCGGCGTCGGAACCAGCCCCTTAAGGAACAGTTTACCTGCTGTCGACTCAGCACTAACACTGGCATCTGGAAACTCGTTTTTAATTAGCGTATTCAGTTCACTAACATTATGATTCACTTTCACCGTTGCAGAATAAATTATATTTTCTGCCGCATCCAGTACATATAGCGAGGTGGCTCCGGCTTTCTTACCAAATACCATGATTTTTGTATTCGTCAGAGTCTGATAATCCGCCACGTTATTACTGGAGATAAAAATGGATTTTGCGGTTCTTGGTAATTCCACTAAACGGGCTTTATCTAATGTGACATTTAATGTCGTCGCCTGAGTGAACGCTGATATCAATAGCAACATCAACAATGTAATTGTTGTTTTCTTCATCATTGGTTTTCACTCATTGTATTAAAGATGCGTTTATCTTTAGCGCGAAATTCCACTAAACCAATATCTGGCTGCACCTGTTTAATCTCAGGAAATATATCATTAATAGTAATTTGATTACTGGTCATAATATCCGCATCAGTACTGTCATGACTACGAAGCACTATAGATAATATGCCGAGTTGATTAGCTAAAATTATTTTATTGGCTTGCGCGGGTAACACTTCTAATGTCACGGCACTATTATCAGGAATAAAGCCTTTATTTTTCTTTTGTTCTTCGATATAACGCTCTACTTGTACTGCATCGTTAAACGCCAAAACACGCACATTTTGGGTAATGGTTTTCACGTAAAGGCTTTGAGTTTCGTTACCACGTGAACGCAGCTCTTGTTCTTTTGATGCCAATAACAATACATCGACATAATCGCCAGGACCAACAAGCCCAGAGTTAGCGGTTACTTGATCCACTGGCACTGACACAGCACGATATCCAGGACGTAACAGAACAGACAAAAAACCACCCATTTCAGGTTTTAGAAAATCAGATTGGCTCATGATATGGCCGGCAGGGTAATCACCGGATAAAATTGTATTTTCAAATTGTGCTGAATCAAAGCTGGTTTTGCTGATGTAGTCAATACGATTGACGAGGTCATGCTCTGCCATGATTTTCCATTCAAATAGTGAAGCGCTAAAAGTACGCCCCGATTTAATATTTTGGTTAGCAACCAAAACAGTGTGGGTAATTATATCTGCGGTTTTGATTTTACCCTGAGGCTGTGACGCAGACTTACTCATATACAGACCAATAAGCCCGACAAGAGAAATAAACACAGAAATATACATTAAACGTTTTGCGGTCATCGTAATTATTACTGCTTTAAATTAAGGTGAATATCACAACAGACTCATTACCGTCATTGTGGTTTTTTGTATCGCTCATTTACTGTTATTTCTTTTGAAGCGAACTTAGCTCAGTCGCCACATTATTATACGCTTCAGATAAAGCCTCTGTAAGAATACCGTCTTCACCACCCACAAATTGAAACATCACCATTGACATTGCAGCCGCTAAAATAGCGTATTCAATCGCTGCGGCACCGCGTTGCTTCTTCTTATCCATCATTACTACATTCCTTACATAAATTGACATTAAACGAATATTTCGCGCATGGTAATCTAAATGATAGCGATTATCAATACCTTTGGCGATTATTTTGTGCTACTATATGTTTAATTATCAATTGTATACACTGCCTTACTAGCGGTTTCTGAACTTTTATTATGCAGGCAAATATAGATCACTTTTATGAATAGATACTTAAAACTTACTCGACTTGCTAGCATTGTAGCTGGCTGTGCCTTGGTTTCCGCTTGCAATGGCGGGGATGACAACAGCACCTCATCAATAGACAATAGTTACCCATACCGCAATCTTCCTGTTTGCGAAGATACTGACCTCAATGGGAAATGTGACGAACAGAAAGAAAAAATAAAACTCCTATCGAGTCAAGCTGTCACAGGTCCACTTTTAATTGATAATAAAGGGTATTTTTTAACAGCACACAGTTCATCAACGCTAGTGAGTCCATTCACAACCTTGATCCAAAACGAAATTCTGTTTAACCCTACGGTAGAGGGCCGGACCGAACAAGCTAAAATCTACCTACAAAAGGTGTTTGGTAAAACGTATGATATCAACTTTTCTACCCTAGACAGCACCCATGGGCCGGCTGAGGAGACTCAACTATTATTAGCTTCTTTCCGTCATGCATTAACGCTTAACGGGGATGCGCCTTACTTAAAAATTGCAGCCGCCGTAGACAAAATGGTAATAACCAAGTCCTTTGATATAACCCAAACACTGACGCAAGCAGACCTCACAAATAGCTTCGTGAACCTGAATAATCAGTACTTAATATCAGGTTCCTATGCGGTTAACGACTTAGTGAACACCAAGTCTATCAGCATCAATGAAAATACCGGAAAATTCTTAATCCTTTTGAGTTCAGATAGACTGCTTCAAATCAACGCTAGTACAGGTGCTTATGTATCATTCCCAGCATCTTCTACCAGCTCAAAATCCTTACTTAGCTCACTTGGCTTTGATCATGATGATGACGATGATGATGATGATGACGATGATGATGATGATGATGATCATCATGGCGGCGGGGACAATAATGGTGGAGGGATACAACTGAGTTCATCACTCACTTTTGTTGCTCAAGGTAAGACCAAAAACCAAGCATATTTTGTGTATCAACCCACTTTAGTTGGTGATACTTCGGTCAGTAATACCTGTAATACTATTGGTGATAACGGTATTTTCTTATCTGAAATTGGTAAAAATACTACCAGAAAAATGCTCAGTTCAAACATCAAAATCGATAGCTATGGTGGAGGTTCAGGTTCAGACATTAGACCACCAATACTGATTAAACCGACGCAACCAACCTCTGCAGCTCGGTGTCGTAATAATCATATCAAGTCAGTAACTCCTATACTTAAGAAAAAACTAGCCGCAGCAGTCTTTACTAATGGCTCCTCTTATCAAGCTGAACTGCAATTACTTCGCAGTGACTCCCTCACAAGTATTAACAAAAAATATCTACTTTCAACTACAACACCACAGTTGATATTAAATAAACAAGAATCAGAGTTGTTAGTATTACAGGGAACACGACCTATAATACTGGATACTGAAACTTTAATTCCACGTGAATATATTGGAACTTCAATTCAGCACGCAACTTTTGTCAATAGCGATAGTGAACTGTTAGTAAGTAATAATACCTCAGCAATATCTTGGTTGGACATTAAAAATTCGGGGCAGACCATTAAGGAGCTGGCACTGGATAGCAAGGTTAAGTATATTGCGTCCGATCCAACCGGTCGATACAGTGCCGTATTGACGCAAAGTAAACTTTATTTTATTGATAATGCTTCACGCAGTATCACCAATGAAATACCTTACACAAAATCATCAATCTATAGCATGAGCATGCTAACCGATAAGATCATTATTTCTCGTGCAGGTACCATTGACTACATTCAATTTGGCAACATAGTGGGTTCACCAATAAAAGTCGCCTATCAGTTTTTGTCAAAAGACCTACTGACGCAATGGATGACTAGCAATGGTAATTCGTTACATTCCACGACCCTATCACACCTATTGCAAGCGATAGGAGAGAGCGATGCTATCAGTGAAGATTTTACTAATATCGATATAGAATGGTTACCGAGCGGTGCTACCACAGCGAGTGAAGTAACTGGAGCCCGGCTTTCTGGTTATTATCGTTCAGAGCGTATTTCAATCACAAAAGCGCTTAGATAATTCACAGAATCTATGCCATCAACAATGATTTTAGGTCCTAATCCCGTGGTTAGAGGCCTAAAATCAACCTAAGCAATTAAATAATCTCGATTTTAACCTTCATTAAATGATTCAAAAAAGCGCGAATGACTTTGCTTCAAATAGGTTTTCCCATCATTTACATGTTGTTTTGATGGTGCTCACTAATTGGCTTAACAGCACAGACAGGCGTTCTATTTTAATATTGGATAGCTGTCGGTAATCAAAATAAGGGCAAACAATTAAACGCTTTGCAGTATCAATAGCAAACTCTTCATCTAACCAAATTAAGTTAGCCTCTAATTCACCGGATGCTAATAGTTGCTTGGCATAAGTACGTC
>Ga0209395_1002037_pt1 | contig 27315 bp, 24 predicted proteins | sample GOMGulsemesocosm_3_FD_184635 | JGI IMG/M metagenome (GOLD analysis project Ga0209395, IMG submission 184635) | Methane-oxidizing microbial communities from mesocosms in the Gulf of Mexico - GOM9D Gulf of Mexico (SPAdes) (version 2) | ecosystem: Environmental > Aquatic > Marine > Cold seeps... | reverse complement strand
ATCAAGTGCAATTGATGACTTTGCATGCTTCCAAAGGGTTAGAGTTTCCATTTGTTTTTTTAATTGGCATGGAAGAAGGTTTATTACCCCATCAAACCAGTGTTGAAGAAGGCAATGTTGAAGAGGAACGTCGTTTAGCTTATGTAGGTATAACACGTGCTCAACGTGAGTTGATATTTACTTATGCCCGTGAACGTCGTCAATATGGTGAAGTTTCACGCACAGAAGCCAGTCGATTTTTACACGAACTTCCACAAGATGATTTAAGCTGGGAGCTGAGCCAAACCAAAAAGACTCCAGAGCAAAAAGAGCAAACTGCAAAAATGGGTGTGGCTAACTTGCGAGAAATGTTAAAAAACAAAAAGCCCTAATTAACAGTATTGCTCATAAAGGAGTGACTACTTCTTTATGAGCTTTTCAATAGGCTCAATTCGAAATAGCCTCGTTTGCCTTTTTAGTTTTTTCCAACTCTACCAACATCGCTTCCATGTACGACATAAAACCATTAACGTTATTGGAACTCCACATTCGTTTGATGTGAGCTTCTTGTGTACCAATATAAGCAGTTAATTTCTTATAGCTACCCGTTTGATGATTTTCACAGCATTTTTGTGCGATTTTATGCATTTTCTTTTTTCCACGAATGCTTTCTGAAAAAATTCCCGCATAATTATTTACCAGTGGTAATAACAATACCGCTGATTCTTCATCATCTTTTTGCTGTAATTTGTTGAACCTAAATTTGACAAATTCTTCGTTCTTTTGGGCAATAACCGCCAAAGAATCCACCATGGTTTTGGTGTCTTTTTTTAGCTGTGACAATTCTTTTTTAGTAACCGTCAACTGTCTATATAAACTTTCAGCTCTAAAATAATAATAAATACTTACCACAACAAAAATAGCAATAAGGGCAAGACTAAATACCATAAATATATCCAAATAATGCTGAGATAATCAATTGAAACTTAAATTTCGAATATCTCAGTGATGATGATTAATGCAACGGCACCCATTATACCAAGTTATATTTTGTAACTACTATACTCGGCTCTTGTTGATTCACTCAGTCGAGATAAAAAGATATAGGGGTCAATATCTTGAATATGGGGTGATTGGTAATCGTAACTAACTTTAATAGAAAACTCACCTAAATTTGCAAAAAACTGTACTTTTAATGCTTTTGTTAATTGTTCAAACAGGCTTTTTAATTGCTCGGGATCTTGGTGGGGTGCTAAAAATAAATATTCACCTTCATTAATAAGTCCGACCTGATTAAATTCGCCACTACATTCATTTACAATAGTAGCAATGGTTTTTCCCACTTCATCAACCACTTTTTTACTAAATTTAAAGGTTAACTCTTGCCAGTTATTAATTGAAAAGTAACCAACCGCAAAAGGATAATCATACTTGCGTGCCATTTTATAATGTTGCTGATAAAAGCGTTTAGTTTGAGAGGGGTTAGCCATATAATCGGCCGGTTTTTCAACTTCATCATATTGTTGATTAAGTCTGGCAACCCTTGTTCTATAACTTAAGAATAAAAGCGCAATCAATACCAAAATAACGACAAAAGCCAAAAGAGCAATGACATTTTCTTGTTGCTGGTATTTCTTCAAAAATTGATTTTTCAATGCTGTTTCTTCTGCCATCTGCAGCGATATTTTACGACTTTGTTCGCTGGCCGTATTAGAGGTTAATCCGTTTGAGATGTTTTGTTTTGATTGGTTAAACTGTTTATATAAGGCTAAATACTGTTTTTGTGCGCTATGCGCTTTTTTATATTGCAGCTGATCTTGATGCATTTCGGCCATCAACAAATAGTATTCTATTTGCTCTTCTGTTAGCTCAGTATTTTGAACCATGTTTTCTGCTTTTTCTAAATATTGATAACTAGCAGGCATATCACCTTGCATCCGCGTAACTCTTGCTAAATTTAGCAGGGCGGTTAAATGAGGTTGAGCTAAATTTTGACCATGAAAATGTTGCTCCGACTGTTTAAGAAAAGCTAATGCTTGCAGGTAATTTTGTTGTTGAAATAATACTTGCCCTAAGCCTAACTGAGCATAAGCAATTCTAATGGGAGCATCTTTCGTTTCAGCGTAGCTTTTAGCTTGCCAAAATGCATTGTAAGCGTCATCAAGCCGATTAAGCTTTAAATAACTTCTCGCTAAATGGTAATAGGTTTGCTCTATATTTTGTTTTTTGGATAAATCAAATCGAATTTTTAAAATCTTATTATAAAGTTCCTCAGCAGTTTTATATGCACCCAAATAAAAGTGGGCACTCGCTAAAACGTCTAATAATTCAATATGATCTGTAAACTCTGAATACTCATCGAGAAGCTCTCTAACTTGTTGTAAATCACTTAAAGCCAACTGGTGCTCTGCAATTAGTGCATTGGTCATAGCGCGGTAACTTAATGCATTAATCAAATACTGGGGATCGTTAATTTCTTTCGCTATCTTAACGGTTTGATTTGCGATGATTTTTGCTTGCTGATATTGACCTTTATAATAATGGCCGGAGACTATTTTTAATAATAATGACAACCGTAAAGAAGGATCAATCGCAACTAAACCTTCTCCATCGAGAGCAAATTGCATTGCTCGTGCCAGATCACCTTTATTTATTGCCGTATCGGCTAAGAGATCAAATACTTTAGCAAGGGTATTATTACTATAAAACGTTCTATTTTTAATGATTGTACGTGATAGCGTGACCACTTGTTGGTAGGGCAATGTCTCGCTATCGAGTATGAATAGTTCATCTACCTTAGCAATATTTGTCATTACGTCGTCAATATTATCGCCATCAGCATAACTATAAAAAGGAAAACAGCAGAATAACAAAACCAAAAACGTGATATGCATCATAATTCTTTTATCCCTATTGTTTTCAAATATTTATAATAAAGGTTTACAAGCGCGCTGCAAAGCCTATAATGCATTTAGAGCTTCTAAAGCTCGATAAGGGCAAATCTAGTGAAAACTAGAGACGCAAAGTCACCGGTCTAAGGGGAAACCTACGATAGCGGAACTGCCAAATTTAGATATAGTGGGGGCTTGTCTATATTTAGCTAGCACTATCTGTTTTCTCTAAGTGCTTTGCGTTCTTCCCTTACCCCGTAAACAATCAATAGATCACTATTTGTAAAAATTCAATCCTTTATACGTCCAGTTTCTCGCGCGATGTATTGATAAATAACTTCTTCTAGCATCGACAGTGGCATTGAACCATTTTTCAATAATTCATCATGAAAATTACGCAGATCAAAATTTACCCCTAATGCTTGTTCTGTTTTTTGCCGTAAACTCTTTATCGTTAGTTCACCAATTTTGTACGATAGCGCCTGTCCAGGCCAAGAAATGTACCGATCAATTTCAGTTCTGACGTTATGTAATGAAAGTGCGGTATTTTCAGCTAAAAATGACATCGCTTGCTCGCGACTCCATCCTTGATGGTGCATGCCAGTGTCCACCACTAACCGACATGCGCGCCACATTTCATAGGTTAATCTCCCAAAGTTGCTATAGGCATCTTGATAGAGACCCACTTCTATACCTAAAAATTCAGCATATAACCCCCATCCCTCACCAAATGCTGAAATATAGGTACTATTGCGAAATTTAGGTACATCTGACATTTCTCTCGCGATTGAACCTTGCAAATGATGCCCCGGAACTGCTTCGTGCAAAGTTAATGCTGGTAACACATAAAGTGGACGGCGATCTAAGCGATAGGTATTGACCCAATAATATCCAGGCTGATCATCCCGTGATGGTCCAGCGTATCTTCCGGTAGTATATTTAGGTGCTATATTGGCAGGTACCGCAATCACGCCATAAGGTGTTCTAGGTAAAGTGCCAAATAACTTTGGCAGTTGTGCATCCATTTTTTTAGCAATATAAGCCGCTTCTTTCAATAAGTCCTCAGGGGTTGTTGCGTAAAATTGCGGATCGGTGCGCAAAAAATCGATAAAACTGGCAAAGTCGCCTTGATGTCCTACTTGCGTAATAATGCTTTGCATTTCAGCTCGGATACGCGCAACTTCTGTCAGTCCGATTTGATGTACATCATCCGCCGTTATTTTTAGCGTGGTGTAATGCTCAACCCGATTTTGATAATATGCATGGCCGTTTGGTAACGAGCTAGCAGCAATGTTTTTTCTCGCATTTGGCTGATAACGCTTGACCATATAATCATAAAATCTTTGATAGCTCGCCATGACTTTTTCTTTAATTACTTGTTTAGCCTGGCCTCTTAATTGCTGTTGAAGATCAGGCTCTATATGTGCAGGCATCTGTATAAAGGGCCGGTAAAATCCACTCTGTAATACATCATCTTTTATAAAAGCTTTTATTGAATCTTCAAACCCTAACAGCACGACCTGTGGCTGAGTAATACCTTCCTTGATGCCTAAATCCATCCAAGCCATTTGTTGAGAGAAATAAAGTGGCAATGCAGACATCCGTGCCAGATAGTCGCGGTAATTTTGCTCTGTTTTAAAAGCAGTTCGTGTATTAATTCGACTAATACTGCTGTGAAAACCAGATTCTGCCGTCAGAGGCATGTAATGTTCTTTATTAAGGTAATTATCAATTTTGTTTTTTAAGGTATAGCGTAATACTGACCAGTTTATCTGCTCGTTTTGGTTTAATAATTCGTCATCAATTGCCAGTAATTGGTGATGAATATCTTGAGCTCTTTGGTGATTGATTAATAACGTCTGCGGTGAAAGATCAGGTAATTTAGCATTATTTCCCCGCTCCTCGGGGTGATTAAACGGACTGATTGCTTGTTGAAAAGTATGATACTGGTTAATGATATTGTTTAATTTTTCACTTTCATTGATATGAGTTTTGTTTTCCAGTTGCCCACAAGCACTCAGAACAAGTAAATAAAAAGAGAGTAATAGCGGTTTCATAGCGTTTATTCGACAAGTAATTTTAATTTACTTTAGCAAATTTCTTGCTAATGACAGCCTGTTTTTTGAACAACCAGTTATTAAAATAGATTTTTCTGTTTAAAAAACAGATATATTAACAACCTGTTAACATCTTTGTGGTTTTTACACTAGAATTTTATTGAAAATTACTAGAGAATGAAGCTACAAAAACAATAAAGTTTTACCATGTTGTAGAGGCTTGGAAGTATTGAAATATCATGATTCCATAAAACAAGCAGATCAAAAGTTAGCGCTTGCTATTAAGCAATTGCAGCTTTGGCACCTACCTGCCTCACCAATCAATTATGCCGTTTGTTACGAATATGTTAACAATAAAAACACTGCGCTTGTTACACAAATCAAACAGAAAATATCTTTAGGTAATAAGCTCGACCAATTTTTCATCGAAGAATTATACCAACAGTTCATTCTTGGTCAGAGTAGCTTTCGTGATGAAATAATCACCGACCTTGATGATTTGATCACTGACGTGCAAAAAAATAGCCAAAACTCTGTTCATTATGCCGATAACTTGATTAAGAAAATTGATGACAATGTCAAACATCTAAGGTCGAAAGATCAAAAGAAGATTATTAGCGCGATAAAACAAATTGAACAAGCTTCAACGTCTTTTAAACAAAAACAGCAACAATTAACCAAACAATTAGTGATCAGCAAAAAACAATCTTTGACATTAAAAAGTGAGCTAGAAGAAGTCAAAAAAGAAATTTATTTAGATCAGCTAACCGGGTTATATAACCGAAAAGCGTTAGATAAACATATTGATACTTGGCGGAATGAAGATCCCAATAAACACATCGCGGCAATCGTCATTAATGTTGATAAATTACATTTAGTTAATCAAAATTTTGGACCGTTAATAAGCGATGTTTTACTGTCAAAAATTGCCAGTAAAGTAGGTAGTTATGTTGGTGATAGCGGTTTACCGGTTCGCTCAGGGCATGATGAATTTCTCATTTTATTACCTGAAGTAGAGCGTTCAACAGCTAATGAAATCGCTGAAAAAATACGACAAGGTGTTGAAAAATTACGTTTTATTAGCAGTAAGTCCGGCATGCGCCTGCCTAAAATGACAGTATCAACCGGTGTTAATGCCTTTAAACTTTCACAAAACTTTCAAAGCATCATTCAATATACCCGCAGCGAACTAACTGATCTTAAACGTGATGGCGATAATCAAGAAATGATGCTGAAAAATTAATCATTCTTCTAGATTTAGTGAGTGAATTAATTCTTCAATATTATTTTCAGAAAAAACCATGACACCATTATTTTTTAATAATGCCGCAGTTATTCCTTCTCCTGCAATTTTTCTACCCGAAAATGAACCGTCATAAATAGTAGTACTGCCACAAGATGGGCTTGACTCTTTTAATAGCGCAAAACGAATATCATGTTTTTTACATAATGCTAGCGCCTGTTGTGCACCACGCATAAATGGTTCGGTAACATCATTGCCTTCGCTATTAATAATTGTATTTTGACTCGCATTTATTTCAGCCGGAGAACGAGGAATAGGCAGGCCTCCAACAACCTCAGGGCAAATACTTAACAGCCTATCTTGTTTTTTCCACAAGCTAATGTATTGATGGCTAAGTTTTTGATTTTTGCCGTCGTATCTAACATTCTCTCCTAATAAACAGGCACTTACTAAAATTTTACTTTTCACTACTATATTCATATTATTTATTCATCAGCTGATATAATTCGGCTAAAAGTGTTGAAGATGACGCTAGCGCTTCTATCCAGATAGACTCTGAATAACATTCAAAGTTTAAAGTGAGACGATATTCTTGCCAAAGAAAATACACAATCTCACGATCAGCACCTAAAACTCTTTCCCCTTGCTCAAAGCATGAATATTGTAAAAAGAACTGTTTTATTAATAGGTCAAGTTCATCTTGAGACCAATCTTGTCGATAACTTAAAGTGATCACCGAATCAACGAGCGATTCGCATATAAATATTTGCTTATTTGACATTTTTAGAAGTCTAAAATAAATACCAATTGTTATAGTACCAAATGTAATAATACAAAATGCAATAATCCTAAAAAATAACGACACCATTGCTCTTTTTACATATAATCAATGCAGGCATATAAAATTTAAATCAAAAATAAAGAGAGAAATCGTTATGAAAAAACTTACTTTAGCTATTGCAGCTACGGTGATGATAGCATCTCCTGCTTTTGCTGGGGACGTTGCTGCTGGTAAAGCTAAATCAATGACTTGTGCTGCTTGTCATGGTGCTACAGGGATATCGGCTATTCCAATGTATCCAAATTTGGCGGGTCAAAAAGAAGCTTATTTGGTTAAACAACTAAAAGACTTTAAATCAGGTACACGTAAAGACCCAGTAATGGGTGCAATGGCAATGCCGTTATCTGAAGATGATATCGCTAACGTTAGTGCATATTATGCGAGCATAAAATAATTACCTGTTTTGCTCAGCTAAAAAGCACTCATTGAGTGCTTTTTTTATGTACAGGATGTACGGTATGTCGTGGTGCCATGGATGGCATAGAACGACGATGTACAGGATGTACAGGATGTACGGTATGTCGTGGTGCCATGGCCGTTCCTAGGCATCCTCGGTAATTGCTCCTGCATTACTCTAATAACTCACATCCCTGTGAGGATTGCCTTTACGGCATTAGTGCATCCTTGCACGTCGATGGCATAGAACGGCGATGTACGGTATGACGCGGGTGCATGGCAAGGAGCGGCGATTAGCTATTAAACTCGTTTTAAGAAATAGTTAAATGTTCTTTAATGACAGTTAAAAATGTCTGGCCATAGCGAGATAGCTTGGTATCACCAATGCCGCTAATATTTAACATTTCATGTGCAGAGGTTGGCTGAAATTTTGCCAGTTCAGACAAAGTTGCGTCATTAAAGACAATATACGGCGGAATATCTTCAGCATCGGCAATCTCTTTTCTTAAGACTCTTAATTTCGCAAATAACTTTCTATCATAGTTACTACTTTGATTGGTTTGTCGCCAATAGCTCGCTTTTTGTAAGCGCGGTGTAGCTAACATTAAAGGTAACGTTCCTTTGAGTACCGGATGAGAAGCTTGAGTCAAACAAAGTGCTGAATGGTTTTCAATATCTTGTTGTAAAAACCCTAAGTGAATTAACTGTCTGATAATCGCATGCCAATAGCCCGGTGTTTTGTCTTTCCCTAAACCAAACGTTGATACTTTATCATGTTCAAATTGCTGTATTTTCTCTGTTATCTGACCGCGCAAGACCTGAATAACATATTCAATATCACCCTGTTGCTCAATGCGGTATATACACGACAATACTTTTTGAGCTGCTTGCAGGCCATCAAATTGACTGGGGGGATCTAAGCAAATATCACAATTGCCACAACCTTTCTCAGTATATTCAGCAAAATAATTAAGCACCACTTGACGACGACAGGTTTGCGCTTCAATAAAACCGGTGATTGCTTGAAATCTTTGTAATTCAACTTCCCTTCTTTGTATGTTTTCATTTTCTTGAATGCGTTTATTTATTCGTTTAGCATCACTTTCATCATATAAAAATAAGGCTTCCGCGGGTAAGCCGTCCCGCCCAGCCCGACCAATTTCTTGATAATACGACTCTAAAGTACGCGGTGGTTCAAAGTGCACGACATAACGAACGTTCAACTTGTTAATACCTAAGCCAAAAGCAACAGTTGCTATCACCACTTGAATGTTGTCTTTGGCAAACCCCTCTTGCACGATATTTCGAACTTCAATCTCCATACCGGCATGGTAAGCCGCGCAGTTAATACCAACACTCGCTAATGACTTCGCTACTTTCTCAACTTGCCAACGGCTATTGCAATAAATGATACCGTTATCTTGTTGACGCTTTTTCACATAACTGATGATTTGTTGAATGCCTTGATATTTATCCGCCATGGTTAAACGAATATTAGGACGATCAAAGCTATCTAAGTGGATATATGGATCATTTAAACCTAATTGTTGCAGAATATCTTTACGTGTTGTCACATCAGCCGTAGCCGTTAATGCGATAACCGGTATATTGGGAAATTGCTGTTTAATGTTACCGAGCCGTGTGTAGGCAGGGCGAAAATCATGTCCCCACTGAGAAATACAATGCGCTTCATCTATGGCAAATAACTTAATCGGTAAACTGTGCAATCCTTGCATAAAGTAATGATTATTCAATCGTTCTGGGGCTACATATAATAAAGATATCTCCCCAAGTGCTAGTTGCTGAAAAACGTGGTTTATTTCACTTTGCTCTAAACTAGAATTTACAAATGCAGCTTTGATACCCTGTCGATTTAAACTATCAACTTGATCTTTCATCAAGGCAATAAGCGGAGAAACGACTATGGTGATGCCCGACAATATCGTTGCTGGTAATTGAAAGCACAAAGATTTACCGCCACCTGTTGGCATTAATACTAAGCTATCTCGACCGGCTAGAACCTGTTGAATAATTGTTTCCTGTCCCTGACGAAAGTCAGTGTAACCAAAGAAGTGTTTAAGGTTAGCTAATAAAGTAGTGGTAGTGGTTTCAACGGCAGGGGGGTTCAAAAAAGTATCATCTAAAAAGTGGCTTCAAGGCATTTTACCTGATCATCCACCAATAAGAAAAATTTCTTTCTAATATATTCGGGGTTACTCTAACTTAAGCAACACATCAGACCAGAGTGGGTATGGACAAAAAACTTATCTTTAAAAAAATGGCTGATTATTGGAATAATGATATGCCTTTTAATCAATTACTTGGCCTAAAAATACAACATTTTGACGTTCAACGTGCAGAAATAAGGTTCCTTTGGCAAGATAAATTAATTGGCAATTCCACTCAAAAAATATTACGTGGCGGAGTAACAGCCTCAGCATTAGATTTAGCAAGGTCGCGGTGGCTCGAATGGAGTTACACAATAATATTAATGAAAATATTACCTTTGGTACAGGTATTTATACCCATTCCACTTCAAGATGCATGTTTCAGAGTTTGTGAGCTATTTCAGTTTTAGGCGCAGTGTTTAAATAATGGTTACTCCCTATTTAATTACTGCAACAACAAAATGAAATAGCTCACAACCTTCTACGATGGGTTTAAAAACGATTTATACTGCGTTATTCATTTTATAAAGGAGTGACCATTTGATAAATTAAATGCCTTGCCTAAATCGTTTTTTAACTCCCACTGAAATCGAGCATATTAAAATGGATTGGGTATATATGATGGGTTAAGTAAAACCTACGAACTCAGTATGTTATTATAGCCAATTCACCTCAAGCACTCTAACAAATCACATCATGACGACATCACCAACCTCTGAAACTCGATCCGGTATTTTCAACGCTATTGCTGCCTATTTTATGTGGGGCTTGGCGCCGATATATTTCAAATTGCTTACCGCGGTAACCTCAGATGAAATCATGGTGCACCGCGTCGTTTGGTCATGTATTTTATTATTAATCATTATTGTGCTTTCAAAAAAATGGCAGGCTCTTATAGCCCTGATGAGCAAACCAAAGCTATTAGCTCAACTCTTGGTTACCGCTTTATTTTTAGCAACCAATTGGTTTTTATTTATTTGGGCGATCAATAATAATCACTTATTAGATGCAAGTTTAGGCTATTTTATTAATCCACTGTTTAGTGTCGCCTTAGGCGTTATATTTCTAGGCGAACGGTTAAGGAAGGGGCAATTGTTTGCAGTGGTGTTAGCTGTTTCAGGGGTTTTAATCCAACTGATTTCTATCGGTACTTTGCCTATTGTTTCCCTTGCTTTAGCCGGAAGTTTTGGTATTTATGGTTTATTGCGCAAAAAAATGCACGTCGATTCTTTTATAGGCTTGTTTATTGAGTCATTACTGATGTTACCTATTGCTTTTATTTACTGGCAGTTCTTCGTGACCAGTGAAACCAGCAACATGTTCAATAACTCACTTTCACTCAACACGACATTAATGTTTGCCGGAATAGTTACTACAGCACCGTTATTATGCTTTACCGCTGCGGCTAAAAGACTAAAGTTATCGACAGTTGGCTTCTTCCAATATATTGGCCCGAGTATAATGTTTGTCTTAGCAACCTTTTATTATAATGAGCCTTTATTGATGACTAAGCTCATTACTTTCGCTTTTATTTGGTTTGCTTTGTTGATATACAGTATCGATTCCATCAGAGCCCATAAAAATAAACCCAAGGCAGCTTAGTTATTCTTCGAGGTTTTTTGGTAAAGAGATAATGAAACTTGTACCTTGTTGTGGGTTACTTTCAGCGGTAATTTCACCCTTTAATTTTTTATTGATGATATTATAAACAATATTCATTCCTAATCCTGTACCACTACTACGTTTCGTCGTAAAAAAAGGCTCAAATATATTTTCTAAGACGTCGTCATTCATGCCTTCACCATCATCAATATAAAGCAATTGAACGTCATTAGCCGACTCTGTAACCACAATTGAAATATTGCCATTGTCACGACTTTCAAAGCCATGTTTTAGTGAATTAGTGACTAGATTAGTTAATACTTGAGCTAGTGCACCTGGTACAGTCTTTACTTGAATATCATCTGCACCTTGGTAACGATAATCCACTCTAAAACGTTTCATTTCTGCTGATAATGTTCGCATCACTTCATCAATATAGGCAGTTAAATTGAAGGTTCTGATCTCACCAACCACTTGATCAGCTGCCACTTGTTTAAAGTTGCTCAGCAAGCCTATTACTCTATTTAGTGATGACATATTGAGTTCTACCGCTTCAATAGTGGTATGAAAATACTGTTCCAATGAAGATTTAGTTAAGTTATTTTCATCAAAATCCATTTTAATAGCTTTGGTTCTATCTAATATCGAGCTTGTCGATGTCACCGCTATACCTAATGGCGTATTAATTTCATGAGCTACGCCCGCAGTAAGCTGCCCCAATGAAGCAAGCTTTTCAGACTGAACAAGCTGGTCTTGCATTTTCTTCAGGTTATCAAGGCTCCGGCTAAGTGCAGAGGTGGTTTTTTTGTTTTTTGCAAAAAGCCAAACCACTAAAATACTGAATAATACTGCAGTCGCAATGACTCCTGCCAACAAGGTGATATAGAACCGTTGTTGTTCAATCCTTTCTTTTCCAACCGCCAACTGTTCATTTTTTTGATTGAGTTGTAATCCTTGTTTATCTAATTGTGCCTGTTGTTGATCAAGAATATGTTTATTGGCTAGGATACGAACGGCCATGTCTCTATTTTCTTGCTCTTTTTCATCGGCTGCCTGCTGCTTATTGGTTAAATCAGTTTTAGCGGCTGATAGCTGATTGACCACCTCTGCTAATTGATTTTCTTTACCAATAATCGACTGTTCTTGAATAGCGATGTTCTTTTTCAACGCAATTAACTCGACTTGGCGTTGCTTTGCCATTTGCTCCCGGCTTTTAAGTTCATCATTCAAACTTTGTAACCTTTTACCAATAACGTTCAATTGTTTTGATTGATTTTCAAGGGTATTATTGAGTTCCACTTCACGTTGTCGCATTGACTGCATAGCAACTTCTGTTTCTCGGTAAAGTTCCGCGACATCAATTTCAGTACCGCCTAGCAATAGTAATTCCGCAGACATATTTAAATGTTCATAAATGATATTAGACTTATTGACCTCAAAAGCCACGGCTGATGTTTTTGGGTTAAAGGATAGGTTAATCATGATGTTATGCTTATCAAGACTATTATCTGTGACTAATAGAGTTTCTGTTCTCCGCAAACTAGCGGCGATATTGGCAAGATCAGTACTCGGTTGTACAGAAACAAAAACTAAATCTGCTTTTGCGGCCTGCTCAAGTTTATCAACCAACAGCACAGAAATAGGTCTGTTTTTAACACGTTGATTATTTAATGAATCTTTTATATTTTGATAAGAAATGGGGTCTTGATAAATGGCTAGAACGTAGCTATTTTTTTTGTTACTTTCCGGCCATTGCACGTGCTTTAAGAAATTGAAGAGATAAGCAGCTTTTATTTGGTCGCTGTCGAGTTGCTGAGCATATACTTGCAACGAAAAAAAACTAAACAGCATCAATAAAATTGATGCATAGCCTAGTTTTTTTAGCTGCTTATAAACCATATACCCAATCCACATCCTGATACCAACTTGATAAAAACGATTTACTTCATCGAGATGAATATCTCGCTTTTTTATCTGATATACCGAGCTTTTGACAGATTTTTTATTAAAAAGTAACCCTATTCTGCTATAACAATTTGATTGCGACCATTCTCTTTTGCGTTATATAAGGCATTATCAGCTTGATTCATTTGTGTTGCTAAATCAGCCTTACTATTAAATATCACTCCGATACTGACCGTAAAGGTAATATGGTGCTGTTCATAGTTGATCTGAGAAACTGAAATATCACGACGAAAATCATCTAATCGATTATAAATTTGATCTTGATCTACACCTGGGTACAAGATGGCAAATTCTTCACCACCCAAACGCGCTAACATACCCGAACCTAAATGTTTGCGCATATACAACGCCAATGCCTTCAAGACATGATCACCGGCATCATGACCGTAGTTATCATTAACCTTTTTAAAAAAATCAATGTCGAGCATCGCTAAACCATAAGGGATTTTTTTCTTGATATAACTGGTAATATATTGCTCAGCATCGGCAAAAAATGAACGACGGTTAGGTAAATCCGTTAAATAATCGGTATTGGCTGCTTTTTGAATTTTTTCAATATTATGAAGATTTTCAATGTTTTGAGTCATGCGGCAGTAAAACTCTTCAGGACAAAAAGGCTTTCTTAAAAAGTCATCAGCACCGTTTTTGATAAACCTGGCTGAATGCATGCCATTAGTCGCACCTGATATGCCAATAATCGCCATTTGATCTCGGCTATATGTTTTTCTAATTTCGTTGGTCAGGGCGATACCATCCATACCCGGCATTTCTAGATCAGTGATCACCATTTTAATATTTTCAGTATTGGCAATGACATCAAGTGCGGTTTCGCCACTATCAGCAATATAAACAGTAAAATTACGCCTTTTTAATAACTCAACAATATGATTTCGTGCGGCGCGGGAGTCATCAACCACCAATACGCCAGTATTATTATTCTCCATTTGCCAATAAAGGATACGCTTCAAATACATAAAGGCTTGGCTATTTTCTTTTGGAATATAATCAACAACTGGCTGAGCAAGAATTTGTTGACGCGTGCCTTCATCCATTTTTCCCGTCATGACAATGCCTGAAATGCCATGTGAAATCACCGTTTCAATGGCTTCACCGTTGGGTGCATCAGGTAAGGCATAATCGATAGTGGCGGCAAAAAATTGATTGTCGCCTTGTAAGAGGTTTTCTACTTCAGCCAAACTTTCTGCAATGGTGACATCATAACCTAATACCGTCGCTATTTTTTCAATCACCTTAGCGATAGGTTTACTGTCTTCAACCACTAACAATTTTTTTAACATATTAGAAAACCGTCCAATTTTTATATTGCTTGTAAATTAGCATAGGCGACTACTAGCCATTTGCTACCTGCGTCGGCAAAATTCACCTGAATCCGACTTTGTGCGCCGTTTCCTTCGTAATTTAATACCACCCCTTCGCCAAACTTTTGATGAACTACATTTTGTCCTAATTTAAACCCTGAATCTGCGAATGATTCTAAAGTGATGGTATTGGCAAAACGTCCGGTACTTACTGGCCTTGAAACTTGGCTCTGCAAACGAATTTCTTCAACACACTCACTCGGTAGCTCTCGTAAAAATCGACTCGGCTTATGATATTTCTCTTGTCCGTATAAACGACGACTCTCAGCATGGCATAAATATAACTTTTCCATTGCCCGTGTCATACCAACATAACACAATCGGCGCTCTTCTTCTAAGCGACCAATTTCTTCAACCGACTGCTGGGAAGGGAACATGCCTTCTTCCAAACCGGCAATAAATACTAATTTAAATTCCAAGCCCTTAGCTGAATGCATTGTCATTAACTGTACCGCGGGTTCATATTCATCGGCTTGTGACTCACCTGACTCTAATGCCGCATGAGTTAAAAAGCCGGTTAACTGGCTTTGCTCATCTTCTAATTCAGGATCCATTTCGAAAGTCTGACAGGCGGTCACCAATTCATTTAAGTTTTCAATACGTGCTTCAGCTCGTTCACCTTTTTCAGCTTGATACATGGCTTTTAAACCACTGTGCTGAATAACAAAATTGGTTTGTTGATCTAGATCTAAATTGCTTGAGTCATCTTCGAGTTGATCTATTAAGTCGACAAAGTGTTGCAATACTTTAGCACTACGTCCTTTTAACTCTTGATGCTGTAACATCGTTTGGCACGCTTGCCACAAGGTAACCTCTAAACTGCGCGCAGCATCACGAACTAAAGCCACCGTGGTATTTCCGATTCCTCGCGTCGGAGTATTAATGACCCGCTCAAAAGCCGCATCATCATCACGATTGTTGATCAAGCGCATATAAGCTAAAGCATCTTTAATTTCCTGACGTTCAAAAAATCGTAAACCTCCGTAAATACGATAAGGTAAATTAGCTTGTAATAGCGCTTCTTCGAGCAAACGTGATTGAGCATTACTTCGATATAAAATGGCGACATCGTCAAGAGAGTCTTCACTGGATGATAAGTCTCTTTTACGCCATTCAGTAATTCTGCCAGCAATAAAGCGCGCTTCGTCGATTTCATTAAAGGCGGTATAAACCGAGATTTTTTCGCCGGCCTCATCGTCAGTCCATAGTTTTTTACCTAAACGATTATTGTTATTTTCAATAAGTTTGTTCGCGGCATTAAGAATATTAGCCGTAGATCGATAGTTTTGCTCTAGGCGAACCGTTTGTGCATTATCAAATTCGTTTAAAAAACGTTGAATATTCTCTATTTTAGCACCGCGCCAGCCGTAAATGGATTGATCGTCATCACCAACAATCATCACCTTGCCTTGTTCACGCCCTAACATATTTAACCAGGCATATTGAATAGCATTGGTATCTTGAAATTCGTCAACTAAAACATGGCCAAAGCGTTGTTGGTAATGTTGAAGTAAAATCGGGTTGTTTAGCCAAAGCTCATGGGCACGTAATAATAATTCGGCAAAGTCGACTAAACCGGCACGGTCACATGCGTCTTGATAACCTTGATATACCTTTACAAAAGTTGCTTCGGTGGGATCATAATGGGTTTCAATGTGTTGAGGGCGTAAACCTTCATCTTTCTTGCCATTGATATACCATTGCATTTGTTTGGCAGGCCAGCGCTTCTCATCTAAATTTAGCGCCCGAACAATACGTTTCACTAACCTTAATTGATCGTCAGAGTCTAATACTTGGAAAGATTGAGGTAATTTGGCTTCCTGAAAATGCATACGTAACAAACGATGCGCTAAACCATGGAAAGTACCTATCCACATACCATGAACATTACCATCGACGGTTTTCTCTACTCGTGCTCGCATCTCAGCAGCGGCTTTATTGGTAAAAGTTACCGCTAAAATACTATGGGGAGAAACTCGTTCAACTTTCATCAACCAAGCAATGCGTTGCACTAAAACCCGTGTTTTACCACTGCCTGCACCTGCTAATACCAACATATTTTGCATAGGTGCAGCAACAACATCACGTTGCTTATCGTTTAGTGAATCTAATAATTCAGAGACGTCCATAATTGACAAAAATTCGAAAGGGAGATAATTAAGATCAGTATATCAAGCGTTGTAATTCAACAACATCAATTAATTCAATATTAGGTAATTGACGAAGTGGCTCTCCAATATCATAAGTAGATACCCACACCGTTTGGCAACCAAAGCGTTTTGCCCCTAAGATATCATTGGTACCACAATCACCAACATGCAAAAGTTGTTGAGGTTGTAAATCAAATTGCTGGCAAGTACGATTAAACATATCGCTGTCGGGTTTTTGTTTTAAACCATTACCTGCATGAAAAATAGCGTCGAAGTAGTCAGCAAGTCCAATTGACTTAGTATCAACATTACCATTACTAATAGCGATTAGCGGCCAATGTTTTTTTAACTGGCTCAGTAACTGATGAATATTTTCAGGCACGGTAAAATTACTGCGTTGCTCAACAAAGTAGCTTAATGCCTGCTCCGCCATAACCATTGACTGAGTGGCACTAAACCCAAGGGTTTGAATGCCTAAATGATACGTTTGTAAACGTAATTCGCCAACATCATGTTTTAACTCAGGATTTACTTTCAGTGCTTGTGCGCGAAAACCAAACCAGTACCGATAATCATAAGCACTCTGCTTATTGATTGGTAAATGTTTGGCAAAATAGTCAATCATTTTAACGTCAGTTGCCAGCATAATGGGCTGGTTATGATACAAGGTATCATCAAGATCAAAACTAATAGCTTTAAAAGGAGCTAACCGACGATAAAAGTGCATAAAAAGTTATTCGATAAATAAATGTTGATGCAATAATTTAGCAACTAATTTTCTAAATTGGCTGAGTAATAAGGTGTCCATACGGGGATCAAAATGATCGGCATCTTGACTGCTAATGGCTAAAAATCCGATAGTTTTTTGATGATGTTGCAATTTAATCAATACGACTGAACCCTCATGTTGACCATCAAAAATCATCGTTTGTTCGCTTTGTTGAATACGACCAAAGTAATACTCATCTTTATCTAAACGGTTTTGTAATACACCGCCACAATCTTGAGTAATTAAACAATCATGCTGTAATGTTGTTGTCGTATTTAACCACAATTTAAAATCTGCTAAAGAAAGCAATTCGGTGGTGGCTTCAAACAAACAATCAAGTAATTCATCTGCCGAAGAACAATCGAGTAAACGTAAATATAAGTCGCTATATAAAGCGAATAGTTGCTCATTTTGATTCGCTATCGCCATTAATTGCGTGATTTCTTCTTCTAAACCATGCATTTTATGGCGTAACAATTGTTGTTGCCGCTCAACTAAAGAGACCGTGCCTCGTTGCTGATCGTTTAAGCGTAAGCGGGAAATCAATTCAGGATTACGATTAAAAAACTCTGGATTATCTTCTAAAAAACTCACCACTATATCGTCTGATATAACAATTTCTTCGGTTTGCAAATGTTGTTGGTTTAACTTTGCTTCTAGGGGTTGTTGATCTTTCATAATTGTAACTGTCCATCAAAAACATGCACCGCGGGGCCGGTCATTTTTACCGGGTTACCCGGGCCTTTCCAATAAATACGAAGTTTTCCACCCGGTAATTCTACGGTAACTTGTTTGGCTAATTTTTTCTGTGTTTGGCCTATAACTACCGCCGCACAGGCACCACTGCCACAGGCTAGTGTTTCTTCTGCGCCACGTTCATAAACACGTAACTTAATATATTCTGGAGAGATCACTTCCATGAAACCGACATTGACCCCTTTAGGGAAACGTTCATGGTTAGATAATTGTTCACCTAATTGTTTCACTGGCGCGGTAATAATATCATCAACCGTCAATACACAATGAGGATTGCCCAGCGAAACGGCGCCACATAGTACGGTATCGTCTTCGCTGCGCAGAATATAGGTGCCTTCAACTTTTTGTGCGGTAAAAGGGATTTTTGTCGGTTCAAACTGAGGCACAGGCATAGTGACTGTCACGTTACCATCGCGCTCAATAAATAAGGTCATTTTACCTGACTGGGTAGATACTCGAATTTTATTGCGATTGATCAATCCTTTCATGCGAACAAAGCGCGCAAAACAACGAGCACCATTACCACATTGGCTGACTTCACTACCGTCGGCATTATAAATACGGTAATGGAAGTCTAAGTCCGGATCATAAGGAGGTTCAACCACTAATAATTGATCAAAACCGACGCCAAAGTTTCTATCGGCTAAGCGACGAATTTGATCATTGGGCAGATAAACATTCTGGGTGACATTGTCTAACACCAAAAAGTCATTACCTAAACCGTGCATTTTTGAAAAGTTAACTAACATTTATAAATCTCTTTCACCATTTATTAAAAATGGCTTTAAGGCAAAAGGGTTTCACCCTGCCATAAGCTTGCAATCGTTTCTCTCTCACGTACTACAAAGGCATTGCTACCATCAACCATCACTTCAGCCGCTCTTGGTCGACTGTTATAATTTGAGCTCATGGTAAAGCCATAAGCACCGGAAGAGCGCACCGCCAATAAGTCACCCGCCTCAATAGCTAACTGACGATTTTTACCGAGAAAATCGCCAGTTTCACACACTGGGCCAACAATATCATAAGCTTGGCTGATGACATCGGTTTTTTCCTCTACGGGAATAATATTTTGCCATGCTTGATATAAGGAAGGTCGGAGTAAATCATTCATTGCACCATCAACAATAGCAAAATGCCTGTCTTGATTGGTTTTCAAGAATTCCACTTCAGTGACCAAGATACCCGCATTGGCCATAATCGCACGTCCTGGTTCATAAATCAGGCTGATCTCTCTACCCTGTAGTTTATCGGCAATCGCTTTAGCGTATTCATCAGGATGCGGAGGCTCTTCATCATCATAACAAACACCTAAACCGCCACCGACATCAATATGTGACAGTACAATGCCTTGTTCCGCCAAATTATCTACCAATAATAATACCCGATCTAAGGCATCTAAAAACGGCTGTATTTCAGTTAACTGAGAGCCGATATGACTATCAATGCCCTTCACATCAATATGGCTATAATCAGCTGCTTTAGCGTAAATTTTATAAGCATCATCAATACTGACACCAAATTTATTTTCTTTTAAACCGGTCGAAATATAAGGATGGGTACCCGCATCGACATCAGGATTCACTCGCAAGGAAATAGGCGCTATTTGTCCCATTTGTTTGGCAACTTGTTGAATGCGATCTAATTCCGCTTCTGACTCAACATTAAAGCAATGGATACCTTTTTCTAGCGCATAGGCGATTTCTGATGACTTTTTACCAACACCTGAAAAGACCACTTTACTGGCGTCACCACCGGCTTGTAATACTCTCGCCAATTCACCTTGGGAGACGATATCAAAACCAGAGCCTAACCGCGCCATCACGTTTAGTACCGCTAAATTACTGTTCGCTTTAACCGCATAACAAACAAGATGAGGGCGATCACCGGCGGCTTGGTCAAAAGCATGCCAATGACGTTCAATGGTTGCTCGTGAATAAATATATAAAGGTGTACCATGAACTTTAGCGAGATCAGCTACCGAACAGTCTTCTGCATATAATTGATTTTGCTTACGATTAAAAAAATCCACAACTAGGGTTCCTGTTGTTCAGTTGGTTGCTCTTTTGGCAGTTCTTTGGGCTGTGTTTCTGCTGAATTTGTCGGTTGTTGTTCATTTACTTGATACAATGGACCGGGCATACCACAGCCTGATAGTGTTACCATAATCAACAAACAACCGAAAAGAATTGAATTTAGTTTGTACATTTTTGATTAATTCGATTTTTTTCCCATGATAGACGTTTTATAATCTGATGACTATAGCCATTCCAGCTAAACAAAACGGAATAATAAACTTTTTTATATAAGGGTGAATAAATGAACGATACACAGTACAACTTAATGGCTGAAGAGCTATTGTTAGCGCTAGAAGAAGCCATTGAAGACTGTGGGGTCGACATTGATTATGAAGGTGTCGGTGGCATGTTAACGTTGACCTTTAAAAATACCACTAAGATAATCATTAACAAACAAGCACCTCTCCATGAAATATGGGTGGCGACAAAGTTTAATGGTCATCATTTTCATTTTGAAAACGAGCAATGGGTTGATAAACGCGGCGGCGATGAATTCTGGCAATTCATTTCTCAAGCAGTAAGTAAACAAGCCGACACTCAATTAACCATTAGCGCATAGTAGGAAGTACCATGACCCAAACAACCGTCCGCATTGCCACTCGTAAAAGTGCCTTAGCTTTATGGCAAGCAGAATACGTTAAAGCTCAATTAGAACATTTTCATCCCGACATCAATGTTGAACTTGTGCCGATGACCACCAAAGGCGATATTATTTTAGATACGCCATTAGCCAAGGTGGGCGGTAAAGGACTTTTTGTTAAAGAACTTGAAGTGGCGATGCTAGAAAATCGTGCTGATATCGCGGTTCACTCGATGAAAGACGTGCCGGTTGAATTTCCAGAAGGTTTAGGACTTGAAGTGATTTGTCCTCGTGAAGACCCACGAGATGCTTTTGTTTCTAATACCATCAAAAGTTTTGCTGATTTACCGCAGGGTGCTGTTGTTGGTACCTCGAGTCTGCGTCGCCAATGTCAAATTAAAGCCTCACGCCCAGATCTAGATATTCGCGATTTACGTGGTAACGTTAATACTCGTTTAGCGAAATTAGACAAGGGTGAGTACGACGCGATTATTTTAGCTGCCGCGGGCTTACTTCGTTTAGAAATGCCGGAACGCATTCAAGAATTTATTGAACCCGAAGTGATGTTACCTGCCAACGGACAAGGTGCTGTCGGCATTGAATGTCGTACAGATGATGAAACGCTTAAAGCATTATTAGCCCCGCTCGGTTGTGCAACTACTCGGGTGCGCGTTGTTGCCGAACGCGCGATGAATAGAGCGTTACAAGGCGGTTGCCAAGTACCCATCGGCAGTTATGCCGTGCTTGATAATGATACCGTATTTTTACGTGGTTTAGTTGGTTCAGTTGACGGTTCAACCATCATTACTGATGAAGTTACCGGTGCATCTGCTGATGCTGAAGCCCTTGGTTTACAGTTAGCTGATAAACTTTTAAAGCAAGGTGCAGATGTCATTTTAAAGCAGGTATATGAGCAGCAATAAATGCTCAATAACTTAAACGTCGCCATTACTCGACCTAAGCAGCAAGGATTGCAATTACAGCAAGCCCTTGCTGAGGTCAGTATATCTTCAATATGCCAACCATTATTTGATTATCAGTTATCGACGTCAAAAGAAAATATTCTCGACCAAATAAGCTCATTACAACCGCAAATCATTATTTTTGTTAGTATTGCTGCGGTGAAATATGCCGATCAGGCATTATCGCTACCACAATGGCTCAACAACAATCAGCAAGTATTCGCCGTTGGCGAAAAAACTCAACAGGCATTAGCGCAGTTAGGCATTCAAGCGATATGCCCAACGAAGCAAAACAGTGAAGGTTTACTCTCATTAGCACAACTGAGCAAACAACAGCTTGATTTACCGCCAAACAAAACCAATATCTTAATTGTTAGAGGGGACGGTGGTCGTGAATTATTGGCTGATGAACTGAAAAGTCGTGGCGCTAATGTTCAATATTTAGAAAGTTATCAACGCATATGGCAGCAATTATCTGCGCAGCAACTTGCAATATGGCGTGACAAAAAAATCAATACCATTGTCATTACCAGTAACGCTTTATTAAAACGTGTAGTAGACTTACTAGGAACTACTGATAATTACTGGCAAAACACTTGCTTATGGATTGTCGCCAGTGAAAGGATTTCTCAAACAGCACAACAACTAGGGCTGAAAAATGTCATTAATGCCCACGGTGCTGATCATCAATCAATTGTAACAACCTTGTTGAACATGGAACCAGAAAATGACTGAAACTAACATTCCTAAAAATAATGATCTTTCAGTAAAAGGGACACAATCATCCCCCGAAAACCAAACAGAAACCTTAGAGCAACTTGCCGAAAGTATTGGCTCGACCAGCAAAAAATCAACAGCCTCTGCAAGTAAATTCAGCTCACAAAAATCGCCAAAATCGGCTGTATCTAAAATTCCTGTCTCTAAAACCGCCATCATTGCCTTACTCTTAGCCCTAGGCAGTGCTGCAGGCGTCGCTGCCATTCATTATTTGCACAATCTAGAAAGTGCTCGTCAAAGTGAAACACTCTTTACTCAATTAACAACCTTGAACAATGCTAGCGAACAACGCATTGAAAAATTACTCTCTGAGCAACAAGCTAAAACGAGCCAGCAAGTGGACGTTGCCGTTAATGAATTAAAAAAAACTAGCCAATCACGTATTACTCAACTTGAACAAACACTTGCCGCTTTAAAACAAAATCAACCCAGTGATTGGTTATTACATGAAGCAGACTATCTTGTCCGTATAGCAACACGTACCCTGTGGTTAGAGCAAGATACCACGGCCGCTATTGCTTTATTAAGTGATGCTGAAGCAAGAATACAAGAACTTAACGACCCTCAATATTTAGCTATCCGTCAATTAATTCGAGAGGATATTGCGACATTGACACTACTACCTTCTCTAGATACCGAAGACGTTATTTTAACTTTACTGGCTATGAGTAAACAATTACCTCAGCTGAGCTTTGCCATGGCAAAAATTCCTGACAGCCAAGTAGCAGAAGCTGATCTTGAATTAACAGAAAACACCAGCGATTGGCGGAGTAATTTAGCCAAAACATGGCAGAAATTTTTAAAAGATTTCATCACAGTTCGCAGAAGAACCGGTGATGTAGAACCGTTAATGTCGCCACAATATCAACAAAATTTAAAAGAAAATCTAGCTCTTAAATTACAACAAGCACAATGGGCAGCCAGTGAACAAGAATCTGTCATTTTTATGCAAACTATTGAAGACATTCAACAGTGGTTAACGCAGTATTTTGATTTGGGTCATCTAGAAACGGCAAAGTTTTATCAAGCTATGCAACTGCTAAAAAGTGAGACTATTAGTTATGACTATCCCAGCCAGTTGGTTTCGTTGGCTGCAATTCGTGAGGTTATAGCCGTTAAACCTTCATCGCCTTCACAAGTAAAAGATGAACAACCAAATACCCTACCCACACGGGATGCAAAAGATACCCAAGAACAAGCATCACCAGAAGAAAAGACAAATAAGCTAGAAGACAATATTCCATTGCCTGTACAAAATAAGACGAGTGAGGACGCTTAATGAAACGCATTTTCCTTATCCTGTTGGTCTTTTTTTCCGCTGTAGCTATTAGCCCAATGTTAATTGACGAAAAAGGCTATATTTTAATCGCGATGGGAAACATCACGATAGAATCAACAGTTGTCACCGCAACTATGATGCTTTTTGCATTGTTCATTACTCTAATTATTACCCTTAAAGTATTGCGTGGTGGTTTAAGCATTAGTTTAGGGGCTTGGAATAAAATCATTTTTTCCAGCCAACGAAAAGGCCTTAAACATTTTAATCAGGGCATCGCCGCTTATATTCTTGGTGATAACCAACAAGCGGAACATTTATTAGTAAAAAGTGCAGAACCTTCTAAATTTGAGAACATCGCTTATTTAATGGCAGCCAGTGCCGCAGATAAACAAGGCTTAACCGCTAATACTAAACACTATCTTGCCCAGCTGGATGATAACCAAAAACACTTAAAAGAAGTGGGATTAGAATCTGTGCTGATCACCATTCGGTTACTGATAAATCATCAAGAATTTAGCCAAGCCAGAACATTAATAGATCAACACCACAAACATATTGGTCATGACGATAGGTTATTAGCCTTTGAAATTGAGCTTAGCCTTATAGAAAAGCGCTTTCTATATGTTGTTGAACAACTTGTTGCGGCGAGAAAAAGTAAAATACTTTCAGAAGAAAAAGTTGAGCAATGGGAAGCTGTCGCTTTTAAGGGTGCTTTTAACGAACAAATTACTCAGCATGATCAAGCTACGCTCAATACCTATTGGAATAACCTTGCTCGCAAAGTAAAGCAGAGGCAACAAGTTGTTTATGCATATTGTCACGTGCTTGCTAGCCAAAATATTACTCAACCGTTAACGAATATTATATTGCCTATTGTCAAAAAAGGCGCAGATGAAAATTTGTTAAAACAACTGCGCAGTTTGCCATTAACTCAGCCAGAAGAGTTAATTCAACTAGTACAAAAACACCTTCACCATGATCAGCAAAGTGCAAAATGGTTAAGTTGTTTAGCGCATTTAGCCAGTAATGCTCAACAGTGGCCAATGGCTGAGAAGGCATTTAATTCGTTAGTGCAGTTAGAAGGTCAACAATACGATAAAGTCGATTTACAGACTTTTGCCAAAGTATTGCAACAGCAAAATGAATTGACTAAAGCTATTGATGTGCTCAATAAAATCACTAGCTAATAATCTAACAAGTGAATTAATTAAGCAGCCAAGATATTAATTCACTTGTTCAGAAATTTATAAATGTTCCGGTCTGCCGACATCAGGCTTAGTATAATCACAAACACCCTGTGGAAATATTTGTTGTAGTTGTTTTACATACAAAGTCATTTTATTTTGGCCATAGTGTCCTTGTGCTACCGCTTCTATTACTGGCATTAATTGACACTTAAACAGATCACCGGCCCAACTACCACCTGCTTGTATCCGACTGGTACTGTACATAGGGTATATTTTTTGACAATCGCCCACTATTTTTTCATTCCAAAGCCCATCCCAACTAGCACTACCTTGAGCTAAAATGCTACCGTCTTGTGCAAAACAACTATCTTCCAAGCCAGAAGGTTTAGCCGACAAGTTTGAATTTACCTGTTGGCTTTTTAACGCCAGCAACCACAAGTCCATTTGCTTAAAGGCATCGTTAACTGGATTAAAGTCCTTATGCGAAATCCAAATGATATGATTATCTGCTGCTCCTTTTCGCTTTAAAATGCGTAGCCGACTATAAAATGACGCTGAAACATGGTGCATATCTAAGTCGTCTTCGAGGTAATGGCGAACATCGATAATAGGTAAGTTCACTTCACCAATAAAAACTTGCCCTGAGCGATATGCTGACTGCATAGCGGGAATTGAACCTGCATGACGTTGAGCAACCCTGTTGCTGTTAATATCACTATACGTTTTCCCAACTTCTGTTACGTTGTGATTGCCCCATAAAGATAGCCAAAGTGGAACTTTTCGACCCAAAGGGGTGAAAATAGTTTCTTTCTCCATTTTGCCCTGAGGTTTCCAAGCGCCTACCTTACGGTTTAAATCCAAAAATTCGTCGATAGTAATTTGTTGCGCGACTAAAGCAGATAGTCCATATTGAACGCCAACATTATCCCAAGTAGATAAACCAAATCCTTGCTCATCTTCACCGAGGATATGACTGATATCTTGCCAAAAACTCCAGTTTACCTGCGAAACCACATCTTGATGAAAAAAGTCACGGATAAAACCTTGCTTCGGATTATTAATAAAGCTAGCTAAACCAAAATAACCATTAATGCATTCACTATTGCCACTCGGCAAGGATGGTACAAAGCCTGCCATCAACTGATTTACCGGCTGTAAATAGCCTATTCGTTGAGGAAAATTGTTTAGCGCATTTAAGCCTTCTATCGGCTGCCTTTTGTGCCAATCTTGCCACTTAGCTTTGTTTTTGGCTCGAAAAGTAAAATAATTGTTCAGCAAATCACAATCTAACGCGTAGGTTGTTTGAGTGATCATATCTGGATAAGAATATAGTGGGATCAAACCATCTAAAATTCCCTGACTATTTTGAGCAATTAAATATTGCGCTAACCCGCCACCAGAGCCACCAATTCCCACGGTATACAATGGCTTGTCATATAAACTTATAAAGTGAGTCTTTACTCGTCGGGCGGTGTCTTCTGCCAATAACATATTGTATGTATAACTGGTGCGATTACCGCTAGAGCTTATCACCGCATATCCGGCCCGTAGCTGAGGGATTTGCCTAGCCATTACCCTTTTTGCGGTTTGTCTTCCTTGCCGATAACCTATACCTGAACCACCGTTAAATTGATAAATTAGTTTTTGATTCCATTGCGATTTGGCTAAACGGTCATTAACTTCATTAAGCGAAATAGGCATGACTATGGTATAAATAAAACGATTTATTGTGCCGTGTTCTACTCTAAATAATTTGTCTGATGCCTTTAAAACAGGGCTGTTTTCCTGCTGTTTTAGCTGAGTAATGACATTGTTTTCACTAATAATAAAATAGCTCAATTGAGATTTTACTGAGCAGTCTTTACTGTAGCCAATAACTTCATTGCGAGCATTAATGTCGTCATAGACAGCCACTCCATAACCTTGCTGGTTATCTATTTCTGGTTGGCCTAACTTTGCGTCTAAGGTCATACAATAAAAAGGGTATTGTCGTTCTCCAGAATACAGACTGTCTATTGGCCCCACTTCACCAAGAGGAATAGGGAAAGAGTAAATTTCTTCGGGCCTGATACTTAAACGAATATGACCATCAATTTCGAGCTGGTGATTATCCACTGTCGGTGCGATTGATAAGACCTGCCGAAAAGCGTAAGAACGGTTTGGCTGAAGTAGAGTAAGAATTAAGAAACTGGCAAGCGGTAAAACAATAAAAAAACTGACTATCAATATGATAATTTTTTTACGCATCATTTATTC
>Ga0209395_1002036_pt1 | contig 27320 bp, 27 predicted proteins | sample GOMGulsemesocosm_3_FD_184635 | JGI IMG/M metagenome (GOLD analysis project Ga0209395, IMG submission 184635) | Methane-oxidizing microbial communities from mesocosms in the Gulf of Mexico - GOM9D Gulf of Mexico (SPAdes) (version 2) | ecosystem: Environmental > Aquatic > Marine > Cold seeps... | reverse complement strand
AGATTTAACTCAGATAATCGCTAACGAAAAAGGGCAAAACTTTTTGCGTACGAATAGGCTATATAACGTCGGTAGGTTTGGAATATTGGGTTTATTTTCAAGGTGAAAATGGTGGCCCCTCCCTGAACTTAATTTGTGGTGTATCATGTTGATTTTAAGTTACAAGTGCAGATTGTCTTTTTTCTAGTACTACTTGTGGTACTACTAAATGATATATTCACTAATATTTTTAGTTTTTTTTAAAATAACACCGCTGAGTCGACTTATTATAAGTTAATCTCTCTATTCAATAATGTCATTGTACTAAAGAAGAGCCGAAATGGTGTGACAGTCACGCTTGTCAGTCTCAGATATTTTGTATCTGACCAATATATATAATTCCTAAATTGTATACTTCAATTGTCGAATGCATTCTATGTCTTCACCTTTCAACAACATAACTACCATTCCCATTATCCACTCGTACTCTTCAGAACCTTTATTTTTTCGCCACTGAGCCAACTACTCTACATATCGAATAACAGTAGATTCAAGTTTTACTTCAAGTAAAATGGCTATAAATTCCAAAGAATAACCATTTAATTGCATTCGCTCAGCTAACATCCAAATATGTATTCTATAAGTTTGTGTCACTCGAATATCTATCTGACTCTTCAGTCCGTTTCTTTTGTCCATTAATAAATCAAATCGCTCTTCATTCGCAGAAAAAAAAGACCACATTTGCTAAAGCTATCTAAATCCCCTTCATTTAGAGTTATATCAAGGTGCTGAGCAATGGCTTTGGCGAAACTTATCTGTTTTTTTTGTAGTTGACTTCACATCCATTGAATTCATTTAAATATCATTCCTTTATACTTTTTGATAAACCCCAGCGGAGGCAACCTCAACTCCGGTATTGCCATTGCTATATGCTTTGTGTATGAATCTTGAGATTTTTTTTCGCTTGAGATGTCAAAATTGACGGGCTCCTTTATAGCACCATTGGAAACAGGATCTTGACCACTAGCTAAATACGAATAAGCACAATACAATTATTATTTTTTCATCTTTATTCGTTTATATCTGCACAAATGATTATATGATTGTTACCGTAACCACCTAATCCACGCATCCGGTTATCAAGCTCAAACGAGTCTATTCTAACTTCTGTCCCACACTCAAAATTAGAAATTAATACTCCTATTTATAATTTAAGTTTAATAAATTTATCTTCACTTGATGAGATTCTTATTCCTACGTGAAAAATTTTGTTAAACAAAAAGCCACCGAAACCATAATCAACGGCAACAAAAAGGTTATATGGCTTGGGTAAGTTAATATTGCTTGCCACTTAATAAACCAAACTCCTTTTTCTTTTTTTAATTTTCTGTACTTCTCATCAGGTGTCATTTTTAATAAAACCGCTTTAAGCCTAAACAAACCCACATTAACTTTGTATGAAGGGAGTTTTTCATCTTCAAAAATATTAGCCCCAAAGATTGCCTCTCCAGCCATTGATTGAGTCGAATTAAGAATATGAACTACCTCTTTTTCAAAGTCCTCTTTAAATGCCCTGTATGCACCTGTTTGAAAGTATCTAAAAACCCACCACCCCATTAAAGCCCATAGGATAATCATCAAGTTTTCGGGTTTGTTTACCTGCACGCTAAGCAAAGATAGTTTTAATTTCTCTGATATAGGTGAAGCATCAATAAAGAAATAAACGATAACTAGAAAAGAAACTGTTGATAGATTTTTCCTTACACCGTCCAAGGTATTTACACTAACATCTTCCATTAATTTAGCTCCTTCGGTTAAATTTTTATAAATCCAGCGTAACCCCAGATAAGGGAACCAACAATAATCCAAGTTAGACATAAAACATTTATGGCTTTGATCTTTTTACGATGAGCTTTAAAAATCTGGCCTGATTTATTACCATTAGATACCATACCTGGGATGTAATCTGACACTAAGACTTTACTAACAATAAACTCTGCTACCACACCAAATGCACCCATAAGAGCTCCACTACTTGCAAACCAATCCATTTGTGTAGCTTCTACTAAATCTGGTTTATAGAAAAATGATAATACTGTTATTGCAAAACCTAAAAGCAACAATAAAGCAGGTATTACTACATATCTCATATAATTTTATTCCTCTATTGCCATCGAATCATTTACTTGGAATGATTGAGCAAAGACTGGTCCATCACCAGTCAAATGAGAACCATCATCTCTAACGATTCCATCATCTTCACTAAATACAACGTTACAACCAAATGTGCCTTTTGCAACGTCAATGATTTTAGTGCCAATGCCGGCCCTTAGATATCCGGCTTTTTTATCTAGGTGCATATTCGTTACTAATAAATAATCCCAATCGGGCATTTCAACAAGGTTAAATATAAAGCCACCAACCAACTCTTTTTTGTGAAATGCATCGATAGTTTGCTCACACTCATCTATAACAAGTTCAATTTCTCTATCTTTTTTGTCTTTGAATCTCATTACATTTATTCCTTTGGTGATTCTTGTATCCATAACGGGCTTTATCAGAAAAAACTCACACACAACATTTATACACGGTCATTTATTATAAACTTAATAACTTACACTTAGCTTCGTCCCATGCTTCGAAGACCTTTATGTATTTTTTTTGTAAATTACCAACAAATACGCCTAATGTATCTAGTGCTTTCGCTTTCAATTCTGAATCTGTGTGTGTTGAGGAATCTAGGCTTCCAATGTTTTCTAAAACCGCTAAAAATGACACCCTATGCATCTGCATCCAAGGTGCATTTGGATCTTTGAACTTTCTAGTTGTTACCATTAGCAGGTAATCAGTGTCACAACGAGTATGAAGGTAGCTCGCTAAAGCCCCAAAAAACACTTCTAACACTTCATGTTTTGATTTCTTAGTTGCATACTGATAATTTATAATGCCTCTGCTTTCAGCAGTGAAAAGGTTGTCAGATACAACTTTAGATATAATAAGTTTTCTTGCTTCTTCAAATACATCATTGTTTAATAATATGCTTTCATACTCTTTAAATGAAGACATGTAATTTTCATGTACTTTCAAAAAGTTCTGATAAGTTGGTTCTAGTATTATGTCATTCAATTTTTTATTGTTAATTTCGCCTTCTTTTTTTAGAGAAATTAGGCGAGACATAAGCTTGTCTACTAAAGTGAAATAATCCATTTTTTACTTTTAAATCCCATCTATTTAATACCTCGACGAGCTAATTCTGCATCGAGTTCGGTTAATCTTTGCTGATTGAAAATAAAAAATTCTAAGCGCGAAACACTATTTCGATTATTTACATCAACAAACCACTTCTGAAATTTTTCATCCATAAAAGCAAATTTATTTAATCCATCCATTTCAGGAGGAAGATCATTAATTGGGGCTTTATACCCAAAAGAACAAAGAAACTTAAGTACACTGAACGGCATTAGTAACGGCTTCTTCATATCATACCAAATAATCCAAAATGACATTGTTACGTAAGCTATTAAGCTAATTATGATTGCATCTATAATCACGTTGCTTAAAAGCATTCACAACAGCATCCTCCATAGCTGTATTTAAATCGTCATACGTTATAACTAGATTCTCATCGTTTTTGTCTTTTATTAAGAAAGAGAAACCCTTTAAAACTTTCGCGGCCTTCTTAGCTATCTTGTTCGATTTCTTAGCAGCACTTTCCGCTTCATATGTTCTTTGTGCAGCTTTTAGCAAGTTTTCTAAAGCTAGGTCACCCATTTTAGAAATGCTTTCATTACTTTTCCTTAATTCTTCTTTCACAAGATCTTTTAAAGCATCATTTTGTCTAATTTTATCTGCATCAGAAACTACCGCAATACCAGTAATGATTAATCCAATGAGAGTACTTATCAATATTAAAGATATTTCACTTAAATGCTCTATTAACCATTCTTTTATGCGAACTTATTCCCTGTTAAAGTTTTTTAGTTAGCTGACTCAGTGCAAAATACCCTGAATGTTTTTGTTCAGCTTTTCTATCTGCATCACTCGAATTCTTAGCTGTAACCACATCATCAAATTTATCATTAGGATTTATTTTTGATTTTATAAAACGTTGTAGTCAAGCATGTTTATTCCACATTTATTGAAAACTTGGCATAACTAGAACCTTCAGTTTTTATAATTTGAACCTCACCTACAGCAGACTTTCCACTTGCACTTTTTCCATTTTGCAAGTTGACAAAGAATCTATTTAACTCTACTGATTCTTCATCGTTTTCAGCTTGAAGTTCGATTTCATCGCCATAGCCTTTAAATTTCATCTTTTTTCCTTTTATTTTTAGAATCCGAAAGTTTGGTTTATTCTTTACTTGAGTTTAATTTTAATTGAAACATAATTTCCAGGCACTAAAGTCCTAGACCTCGGAAACTCTTTACAAGGCTTAGAGCGATAAATTTCGAATACCTTTTGACCTACCGAAGCAACAATGTATTTATTTAAAAATGTATCTCCAGCCTTATACTGACCATTTCTGGCATAAACACTTTTCAATTAATTTAACCCTTGGCAATTTTTTGTTTGTTGAAGTAAGGCTTTATCAATGTAGGACAAACATTCAGCATTGACTCAACGATATCGCTGCATCTTGTACCTTTATTTAATTTAGGGAAGGTAGAGCGCTTCATAATCTCATATGGAACTACTGACTGGCTGGGCACGTATAAAGCCTCACCTAATGCCGCAATCATATTAGGAAGTATGCGGAAATTGAATTCAGTTAAGCAGGTGAGGTATCCTTTGGTGGCCAAAGATTGAATGTCGGAGAGTTCAATCCATTCTTCTTCTGGTAACTCACTCTCTGCTGAATGGCTTTCATACTCTGACAAACAAGCAGTAGACCACTCTTGATTTGTCTCAAAATTTTGAAAAGCAGAAGGAGCATCAAAAGCGACTTTAAATTCTTCAGACTCAGTTTTAAAAACCGATACCAAACCTATAACCGTTAATATTCCACCAATTATTATTAAATACCTCAATTTTATTTACTCCTTGTTTAGTCCATTTTTAGGACTGTTAATTAACTGTTCGCCAAAATCAGGCAATACAATACCTGAGAATGATTTATCAAAAGCTTTCTGAATGCGATAAAAGTTCACATCGATATACTCGAGTGTCATCTCTGGATCAGAATGACCCAAAATACCTTGAATGATCTCTAGCTCAACATCTAAATTATCTAACCATGTGGCTAAGGCCCTACGTCCCGAATGTGTACTACCACCCCACAAACCTGAATTTTTAAATATCTTGCTTATTAGGTTCTGCATTGAACTACATACTTCAGTAGTTAGCTCGTTGCCGTTCTTATCTTTGTATTTTTTGGTTTGAAAGTTCAAAGATTTCCACGTTTTACCCCTTCGGGTAGGAAACACTGGCTTATCTTTGTTTAAGCCACGATATTCATCATTACCCGTACTCCAAGCCTTTCCTTCAACCATTTCATCTATCCACGCTTCGAGGGCTACTCTGTGTGTTTTAGCTAGTATGAAAGCTATTCTTGATTTATTAGTTTTCGTATATTTCGCAGGAATAGTAAACGTGCTTTTCAACTCCCCGTTAGAATATAGTAGGTCGCTAACTTTTAGCCTCATAGCCTCTGATATGCGACAAGCTGAGCCAAATAACATCCAGATAATCGCTACATTACGCTTACCAATATTTCCTCTTGATGCTTGCCACAATATATTTCTAAACTGTTTTTTGGTCGGTACTTGTGCCTTACCTTTACCAGTAACTTGTGGTCTAACTAATCTGTTTATAGGTCTGCGTCTAACCACTTTTAAATATACTTTCATGTCATATTCCAATGTAGATAATTTAACTGTGATTCGATCCAGTGTCAAACTCATTTGGTGACAAATTCCAATGCAGTTGCTTTTTAGTGTTGGTAAAGATACAAACCCCTTAAAAATGTGCTTGCATGGGAATGTTCTGATGATACTCATTCATTTTTAACAGAATTTTTTAATTGTCCAAATGGTTGATACGTTAAAGTCTCGGAACTCTTTACATGACCCTCAGTGATGGTGGTTCTTTCAAGTGTAAAGCCATTACTTAGTACTAGAGCTATGACTCCTGTAAAACAAAGGACGATTAGTTTGAGTAAGCCGATATGTTTGAGTTCTTTAATAAATGGAATTATAGCTTTAGGATTAAAAGAAAAAAGATCAGTAGATTCTATGGATGGTTTTTGAGTGGTTACGTCTACGCTGGCATCGCCACCTCCGCTGTTATCTTGATTTTTGCTGTTGTCCATATGTTTTGCCTCAAATCACTGCGTAAAAATTGAATATTTGTGTCTTTATCAAAAGAGATCGTTGAATTTTGGATAATATAATCCCGTTGTTTATTGAAATGATAAAGATTGGCTGTAGTGATAGAGTTTGTATTAAAGGTAAATTCTTTTGAAATGATGAAATAGAGGCTGTTATTCACATTGAAATTTAATGAATTGACATGAATGCCTGAAAACAATGTATTGCTGTAGATATCGTTCTGATTAAGTGGCTGATTAAATTCTAAAGAATAAAGTGCAAAGGGAGAAAGAATATCTGAGTGTTTGTGTTTTATTGATCGCGTATAATAATAGATATCCTCGAAACGCCTTTCTTCAACAGGGGAATGATATTCGTATGTTATTTCTATTAGTATAGTGTCATACACTATGTAATTACGATTGATTTTTGTCCCCTTATGAAGCTCTCTCCCGCATACATTTCCGTTATAGTCAGTCCTTAATATTTCTTGGGTGACTAATTTTTTTTCATCATTATGGTAAGTGGATATTTGATTGATAAAGCAACTATTGCCTCGTTTAAATTTATCTACAGAATTCCAAGGATAATATTTTGTAATGGTAACGTTTTTATCAGATTTAAGTTGATGGGATAAGGAGGTTTCGTTGGTTAGTAATTTAACGTGTTGTTCGCTATAAGTTCCTGTAATCTCTGGGTGAGGGGTGTTATAGAAGTGTACATCTGCATATGCATTGCTAATAAACAAACAGAGAACAACCAAGGTTGTTAATAATTTTCTTAAACTACCTAAAAATTTTACTTTAGCCATATTCACATAATACAAGTAGCTTATTATTAGATAATATAAAAGATAGATGACTTAGGGAGGTAACTCAAGCCATTCTTAAATTTGTTATCACTTAGATAACTCACTGACTGATAACGTGTCACTACAGCGACTTCTCATACAGCCGCGTAATTGCGGCTTTATTACGCCATAATCTACGTGGCAATATTCGGATATGAAAATTTCGCAATTAATACAGTACTAAGCCTAATGCACTTTTGGTTAATCAAAATCGTTCAGGGATAATTGTGCTTCATTAAAACACAATATAAATAGGTACTTCATGCAAAAATTCACACCTAGCCACGTTCACGTAATAGCGAACGTAATTTTCTTTTCATCGATAGTACTGTTATTTGGTTACAACATCTATTCCTACCTGACGTATCCAATGGATGACGTTAAGCACATGATGATAATTAGCGCATCATTGAGTTTGACATTGGCGTGTTGGCATAAAGAACGAAACAAATTGAAGTGGTTGCTTTCATGTCTATCCGCAGTATTCACAGTGTACTTATGTAATTAATTGACTTTATTGCTGGGGTGTATAATTACATTCCAGCGAATTCAATAGCAAAAGACCCTGTAAAAAATCGCTAATATTGGTGCTCATAAAAGGTTAATTTGTATAACAATAAAGAGAAATTTTAATTGTTATTGCCCCTTTAACTTTTATTGTTTTAGATTTGATATTTAAAATTCGCTGCTAACTCCAAATCACAAACTTTATTTTGATATACATCCCCTTTTTGCAAATACCCTTTAGAAATTAAAAATTTATTAATTTTGATCAGTTTTTTAATTTGCTCAAAAGATAAATCTAATTCATTAGCAATAATAGTTTCATGAACAATAGTATCTTCAAACTCATTAAGGTATTCTTTAATTCCGTCATTAACTAAAAGTAAATGTCTATCTGAAATACCTTCAAATACTGAATTTCCATTTAGTATATTGAAGACTTCCAATAACAAAGGCTGATAGCTAAGTGAATAATTTAATTCTTGCCTCAATTGTTGAAATTTCCATAAGTAAGACCTAAACATAATGTTTCTATCGGGTAACCGTAAGCTCATCAATAATTGCTCTGCCTCTTTTACTGAAAAGGAATTTGCTTCAGTTACAATATGCTCAAACTTAAAGTGGTAATTTGGAACTTCACTAATAATTTTCACATTTTTTATTTCTTGAATAAAATTATCTATGTCATTACTAAGCTTTGAATAACGTTGTTGCTTTAGCTCTGATTGCTTTTTATTTTCTTTTGCTAATATTAGTTTTTTTTCCAATTCTCTTTCATACCTTATCCGTTGTCGTTTTTCATTGATTTTTGGGCGGACAAGATCAAGCGATTGTTCGGCTAGTGATATATTCCGCGAATCAAATTGATTGAATAATTTTGCATATTGTTTTGCAGAGACTAAAGCTTCTTTTAACTCATTTTCAGCATCATCTAATTTTTTGTCGCTCTCTTCACCGGCATAATCTTTTACCGTTTTTTCTATGCGTTCAGTCAATTCAGGAAGATTTTTATCAATAAGTGCTAATTCTGCCAACTGTAAACTTCTAACCTTCCGCACAACTTTTAAATCAATTGAGTTCACATATTCTTCAGCGCTTGAAATTTCATGTGGTAGAAAAAGCCCAGTTCCAGCAATCAGGCCTTTAGATTTATGGATTAAATTTTGTAAATGGTTAACACGCTCATCCAACTGGGTGGGGACGTCGTAATTAGAGTTTTTGTTTTCTATAGTTATGGTATCGATTGAGTTATTAACATTATCTATGGCGTGTGGTAACTCGATTTTGATTAAATTGATAGCATTAAGTGCTTTGTCTTCCTTTGACTTTATAGCGCTTTCAACCCCGTTTTTGCTGTTAATGTAGTTTTCACATTGGTCTTGGATATAAGGAATTGGGTTCCCTTGAATCCTAGATAATTCGTTTAATTTGATTATTCTGGATTCAAGCTGATATTCAATAGAGTCTGTATCGGTATTTGGTAAAAAAACAGGGAATTCAACTAATAAATGAAGCTCTCCTGATTGCCTGCTAAGAGCCATCATTTCTTCAGTCATGACAAACGCATTGAAATGTCCATATTCTCGATCACTACCTTTAGTATCTCCGGCTAGCCCAAACATAGTAAAACGGTACATTGCATTGCGATTTTCTGCAGAGTTAGGAGACATTATCCAAATAAGATTAAAACCATTTTCTAAGAAAAATTGCTCTCTCTGAACAGCAATTTCAGGATTCATCCAGTGGTTAGTCAATTCAAGCGCCCATAATTTCCCATTTATATCAGTAAACTGAACATCTGGACACCTACGAGTATTTGGCGTTTTTCCAAAATAGTATTTTTCAGGAATAGCGGTACCCGGTAAACAGAACGGATCGCTATTTAATACACTTACAATACCCAGTTTAGTCGTTTGATGCCAAACACCTTCCCCTTTATAAAACTGGCTTAAAATAGTTGAGTCGCCCGTTGTACAGAAAGGGCAATCAACATGAGCTTGGTGTTTCTCTAAATTTTTACCCTTAGAATTATGAGACAACGTAACTTGCTGGCGAGCAGCAGATGGTTCTTTATAATGTATCTTAGTATTGCAATGTCGACAAAGTAAATAATCTGATCGTTCGTTGGAACGCTTTCTCACTATTTGCCTGAATACTTCATCGGCATTGAGTTTTTTCATAAGTTCTTTAGCAAGAATTATTTTATCATCATGTATGAGTTCCCATGCATCGTAATGTCTATTTTCTGATTCCATTAAACTAAACTTCCTTGTCAAAACTTTAATAAGGTACTGAATATTAAAATTAAATCAAGCGTCTACATACTATATATAATAAAAAAGAAAGTTGTAGCTAACCTAGGTGTAATTAAAACATAGACATAACTTGTGTAAGTTAATATCTTGTACATAATTGATTAACAACAATAACTAGCAAGGAATGTTAAAGGAAACTAACGCTCAACTTGAACGTATCAATGCCCTATCTGCAAACGTACTAGGATTTAAAGCTGCATTCAGCGAAATAATAGAATTTAATGAACTACTCCAAACGTGCGAAAGCAGTAAAGAGATTATTTTAGATTTTGGTTTAACGCATGAATAAAAGCTTTTAACTTAAATTAGATAAATTCTAATGCCTTCAAAGTGCATTGTCTTCGTTACATATTGTTATATTAACGTCAGCTGATTCGACTTTAGCGGTCGTTAGGATAATTGCCTATAAGGGCCGTATTTCCCACATTGTTAGCCTTTCACATTAGCTAGTAAACTTCCAAATTAATTGATTATGATAATCTTTATTACTGCCTATTTTGGACATGAAACAGTCAAAAGTAAGCTTTCCCCTTGGATGACTTATGTACGTATAACCCCTAAGTTACCACTTAAATAGTCATGTGTTTCTGATTCGCCATTACCACCAAATGCAATAAAATTTAAATTTATTAATGGATCAATCACGTAATTATTGCTTACTTTGGTATCCTCAATCCATAGCTTTTCCAATGTTATGAATTTTGATATGGCTCTAATCGATTCATCGGTTATTAATGTTGAATTTAAGTTTAAGCTTTTAATGTTATGTAAAAAAGGTAGGGTCGATATTCCTTCATCTGTGATATTTGCTCCCTCTAAATATAATGAAATCACATCAGATGGAATATACTTTAATTGCTCATCTGTCATATGAGAACCATCAATAAAGCCTTCTTGAACATCCATACATCCATGCAACTTCACACTTTCGAAATTTAGAGCTGAAGAAAAACAGTCATCAGGAGTGATATCCTCAGGGCTTATTTCTGCTTCTTCTGGAAGAGTATCATTATTCTTTTGAAGAGCTACAAAGAAATTTTTGAGTTTGTTCAGCATAAATAGCCTTATAAATTAGCTTTATTAAACCGTCTTTTTTCTGCAAGTAAACCAAGCGACTTTCTGAGACGAAGAAGTCTTTCTAGCACATAGCTGGTTGCTAATTAGAAGGCATAACCGATGATTATTTTAGCCCATTATTTAAAAATATAGAGTTTCACTTTTAATTTGGAATGCTTTCCTCATCATATTTTACTACTGCAGTAGCCAAACCTTTTGCAATTCTTAATGGTTTTAAATGCCTTTCAAGTTCCCAGCTTATTTCGTCTTCTGATAATCCTTCTATTCTACTATATAGGTTTTTAAATTCGCCTGAATAGGGATAGTCTACTCCGCCCCATGAATAAATTTTTTCTTCTTTAATCACTGTCTGTGCCAAATATGAACCATAGGGTAATGGTGGCCCCCATATCCTCCAGCCTTCTGATTCCAAAGTACGAGTTGTTTGCATTGAAACCTCTTCGGGTGTTCCATATATAACTTTATACTCAGTTTTTTTATCTTTTATTTCTGGTTTAATTGTAACTTTTACAAGCTCATCTGTAAAAAAGTCTGCGCTCGGTATTACAAGCCCAATCTCTTGCATTGATGCTAGGCAATCTTCTAGACCCGCACTTTGACATTTATAAAATAGGCTGCCAGGTTTCCAGTTATTTTTCTTACGATTTTCCTCTATTTCAATAACTTTATTAACAGACTCTTCATCTAGAGTGGATAGGAACTCCTTAACAATGCTAACAAATGCAAGACGATGTTCTTCAGTATCCGTTGTTGGTGCCGATTTTTTGATTAAAATATCAATTTTATTCATTGAGTTCCTCCCTTGTTTAACAATCCTCGCAACGAAGATATTTTATTATCAATATCCAACGATGCTGACTGTTCAACTTTGTCATGCTTATAAATTGTTGCTGTAAACTTTTTAATATGGGCTTTTTTTCTTGCTTCAAAGAACCAAGTAGGGATTGCTTCGTGGATGTAAAGTGAAAGTTTTGCACTGTTCACTTTATATTTATTGGCAATATTTCTAATGCATTCAGAAAGGTGAGCTTTTTTCACTACGATGAGGTAAATGGCTATAGTCGTGGCTCTGTATAAATTCACGTCATCTATAAAGACAAGGTTGTCTTTAAATTGTTGAAATAGCTTTTCTCTATCTAAATCCATAGTATTTATTAATGGTGATTAATGAATTAAACCTTACTATCAGGAAAATGCGCTGTCAAGTTGGTTTTTTATTGTAAGCATCTGTTTTATGTATGTTTTATGTATGCTTTTTGTATGAGTGGTGTATAGGTTATGTATGTGATTTTTTATTGTGACTTTGTAACTTTAGATGGACAAGCAGCATTAATTACATCATTTATTCTGTTGCTTGATTTACCTCTTTAATCCGCCTGTTAAATAGCTTCTTCTCATCTGGAAATCCAATGATTTTCCTGAATCGATAAAATCTTGATGGTTTAAACATCATACTTTCGTGTAGTGGCTCACTCCAAAAAACTGCTGTATGGTAGGGTTGTCGGGTGTGGAATCGAATTTTTCAATGCTATCTTTGTGCTGTTTTTGACTTACAAAATGAGGAACCATGTCAGAATTTTCACTCATTATTTTCCCTTATCATTTCACTTGTTTGAGTGGTTATAAACTTAAACTATTTAAGCAATAACAACCTAGATTTAAGGTTAACGCAATAGTGCGCACTGATTAGCGCGCACTTTTTGAAACATATGTAGAATAGGTGTCTCAAGCGACTTTTGTTTTTGAAAAATCGCTATATGGTGCGCAGAACTATAGCTTTCCATAATCTAATTGCAAGTCTGGGTCTAGCCGATGCTAAGCACAAAGGGATGTAATACACCTATATTTATACCTAAAATGATTAACTATTAGTTCAAGGATACTTAAAAAGGCCTTAATGCCTTGACGTTATTGATCCTCAAGAGAGTTTCCATTTTTTCAAATCTTGCTTATAGCTAGGCGTTAACCCTTGCTCTTCTAACCAATGGCTCCAATCATTCAAAGCCGCCCTGCAATTAGGCATGGCAAGGGTTTGTATGTAAGTTTGGTTTAGCTTGTTTAGCGTATGGTTGAGTAAGAATTCGCCCACCATGTAATCAATACCTAATTCCATCCATAATGAACGAGCAAACTTTCTTAAATCATGTGCTGACCATTGCTTCTTCGCCATAGCCGAAATAATACAAGAGCCTTGATTGGGTGACATAGCCTTTCGTTTATTACTCTTTTGTGGGAAAAGGTAGGTTGATTTACCTACTGTGATTTGATGCTTTTTATAAAACTTTAACCATGTAATCGCTAGGTCTGTTAAGGGTAATAAGTGAGCTTTCTTAGTTTTTGTATCTTGTGCAGGAATACGCCATAACTTTTGTTCAAAGTCGAAAGCTTCCCACTTTGCATTTACTGTTTCACCTATCCGTGTACCGTGTAGAACTAACAATACAAACAAAAGCTGATGTTCAATGTTCTGCTTATCAAGGCTCTTAACTGCATTTAATAACGAGCTTTGAGTAAGACGGGTCTCTTTTACTTTTGGCCGTTGATTAGTAAACTCCGCTAAAGTACATTTAGGTAGAGGGTTGTATTGAATCAACTGAACTTGAACCGCTCTTTTAATGGCTGCATTCCATACAGATAAAATATTATCAACGGTTGAAAGTGCTAGTTTGGCCTGTAACGGTTGAAATAGTACTTCATCAATTAGTGGTAAGCTTATCGCTGATATTTTAATGTGCCCTAGCAATGGTAATAAGTGCTGTTTGATACATGCTTTTTGATTCTTCTTAGTATGCTTTGCTAACGCTTTATTATTGGTTAGTCGTTTGCTATACCATGTTAATAATTCGCCTATTGTCTTAAACTCTACCTCACTTGATATCGTACTTTTTAAAACCGATTCTTTAGTTAATTGACTCATTTTCAATAACGAATCTTTAGCTGATAAGGCAGGATAACAGCCAAGTTTTATCCACTTAGTTTTACCTTGTTTGTGAAAAACACCGTAGAAAGTACCTAGGTTTCTATCCTTTTGCATATATCGATAATAAACAGATTGTCGGTTATCCCTTAATTGGTGAATATCAGAGTTGCCTTGGTGTGTTTCGATAGTATTCTTTGAAAGATTTAATTTTAATGTTTTCATAATAAGAACTTTTCGTATAACTAAATAAACAAACGGCATGACTAGTATTAGCCGTGTATTTAAACGTTATTCCTCCTGTTAGTGGTTATTCAAACATATAATTTTCTTTGTCTGCTTTAGAAACAAACGACGGATAACATAAGTTGTCTTTTTTCCCCGGCCTCATAATTGTTTGAACAATAACTTTATCCTCCATGCCTCTTTCAACTGCACAAAATATTGTTTTTCCTACTTGATGATTTGCATAAGACAATCCCTTTTTTAAGCACTTATCGACTAGTTTTATAACCTCTCTTTTAATTACTCGAGGAGTCGCACTTTTTAGAATTCGTCGATTAGCTTTGGGGTAAGCACCAACAAAGAAGTCATCAGGGTTAAACAATGCATCAATTGGGATACAGTGACTTTTGCTTCCTTTGAATCTAACTTCATGCCTAAACCAATATAAAAACTCTATAGAACCTTCAGGAAACTTTAACTGCTTGCCTTTTTCATATCCGATAAATTTTTTATGAGAATGACGTGATCCAATACAAATGCTTTTTCCTGTAGGGCTAGAATAATTTTCTCGTAAAGGTATTTTCCCTGTTTTAGCAGAGTAATAACCTTTGCTATAGCTTTGCTGAATGAAACGTAAACCATGCTTTTGTTCATAAGTATCAACAGCGATATCTAGTCGCTTGATAAAAACTTCAGTTGTTTGTTCAAGCTCTTTAATTACAGAAAAGTAAGCATCACTTGTATTAATGTATGAACATCCTTTGCCAGGCAACTCAACTTGAATAACATCATAATTTTCATTCCATTTGATAGCGCCGCAAGCAGCATTGGTTTGGTCATTTGCTTTTAATAAACATCCATGATCAAAGTACTTTAAATTTGGCTCTGAATTAATAGATTTTATGCCTACTTCATTTAACCAATCTATGAGTACTTTACTGACATATTTAAATTCAATTTCATTTTTAGGTTTAAATTGTATATGTAAACAATCAATACGGCTCTTAACTTCATTTACCGTTAAAAAGGTACAATCTGTAACTGCTAATTGATCTGTGATGTTCGGTGCTGATCTACTGTTATTCATAGTGTTTTCGTTTATCTCTGTATTCTTGAATGGCTCTGTTATTATCTTATGAGTTAATAAATGGGGATTAATTGAAGTATTATTGCCCATTACAGCGCTCCTCAACCCAGTTCATAAGATCAGACATAAGCCAAGCGACAGCACGTTCAGATAGTTTGATTCGTTTAGGGAATTTACCTTCTTTTTCTAGTTCCCAGCGACGGGTTCTAGAAAGTCCAGTAATTGATTTACATTCAGCTTCACGAACGAAGCGATTGTTTATATTGAAAGACGGAATGTCTTTATTGTTTGATTGCATTTGATGCCCTCTTTTGAAATACGAGGACATCATGTAATGTAATTTTCGCGTTTAGCACTAACGCGAAATAAACGCGAAAGGTTTTTAATTATTTATTTTAGAACCCGAATTTTTTTTTCGGACTTTCGGGATTATTTTCCCCGTACTTTCTCGATTAATTTTATTAATCTTACCAAATTCATCAGCTGACCACTCCATAATGGCGTCAGTGGTATTCCCTCCTACTGAATGGATAAATACAAGGTCATGTACATATTGATTCTCATTGCACTTTAAATAACGCCATAAATTATCAAGGTTATTTATTTTATTTGACTCAATTAACATTTTTATTAATAAGGTTAGATTACTTTTTTTTCTTGTTTGTTCTTTCGGCTTTAAATACAGACCTTGCCCAATAAGTTTCTCTTTGTTATCGCTTCCATCTTTAAACAAGTGATCACTAGAGGGTAAATACCCAAGCACATCAATAAATTCGGAGAGTCTTTTTTTCAACTTTTTAAGCTCTTTTTCTTTTTCGGTTAATGTTAAGGTCGGATGGTTTTGCGTGTACTTCTGTTGTTGAATTATTGCATCAGTAGTATGAAGAATACGAAGAACCCAAAAGTGTTCGCACTCATTAGGCTCTAAATAAATAGTTTTGTTGAAGATCCATTCATTCCATTCATTAACTTCAGTTATTTCAAAATTAACTTCTAGAGCATTATTTGGGGCAAGCATTTGTACATATCTCCATGGATGTTTTTGTTACTTACTTTACATGAGTAAGTATTCACGTATCAATTTTTACTAGTATATTGATTTAAATGCTTTTATTTGCAATTGTTATTGACAAGATGTTATAGCTGTTGCATTTTGTGAGTATACAATTAGTTGTTAATGCTGACTAATTTGATTTAAAGAAAAATAAACGGACGTTGTATGCTTTCTTTTACCAGTAATTTTAAACTTTTCAAGCGCACGCCCACCTTTATTCAGTTAATACTAAACAATCAACGTTCGTTACTAACCTAAAATCAAACGAATAGTTGTCACATTCATTTGCAAATATCAAATTGGTGGTTTCATGTCAGAAGTACCTAGCAATATAACTAAAGAACACATACAAAAAGCTATTGAAAGAATAGATAACGAAAACATTGAAAAAGGATCTCAATCATCAACTTACGATGTGTTTCATAAAGGTAAAAGATATCCTCCTAAATTAGTTGTATCTTGGGCAAATGAGTTTGCTAATGGCGAAATATTAGATAGGCAGTCTTTTAGTGGAGGCTTGAAGTCAGCCAGCTTTAGGGTTCTCAATAAAGCTGGATTTGAAATAGTTGAAAAAGAATCAAGCATCATCAAAATAGCTGAGCAATTTATTAATGACGCAAATTCCGGGAATCAAAAAACTAAGCATTATCCGAAAAACTATAAAGGATTAAAAGTAAAAGCTAGCTTTGGTCAAGGTGCATTAGCAAAGGTACCTTGGGTAGCTTTTTTGAAGGAGGGAGAAGAGGTCCAGAAGGGGATATATCCTGTATTGCTGTTATATAAAAAGTTAGGCTGCTTAGTTCTTTCATACGGAATTAGTAAAACAAACCCACCTGAGAGCTCATGGAATATCACTAACAAACAAACCACCAGTGATTATTTAAAGGAAAAGTATAGTGATTCTGATGACACATATAGCAAGAGCTTCATCTGTGGGGCTTACGAAATTGATAAACCATTGGATAAAATGAAACTAGAAGAAGATATGGAACAAATTATTAAAGATTATGAGGATGCAAATTTTATTTCTTCAGTTGATACTATTTCAGAGCCTGATTCCCCATATATTACAAAGAAAGAAGAAAGAATTATGTCTCCATTAAATCAAATCCTTTATGGTCCTCCTGGTACTGGTAAAACATATCATACAACTGAAGCTGCGGTTAGAGCCGCTTCTCCAGGTTTTGAATGGGGTAATGATAGGGCCGCTTTAAAGGATGAATACGAGAGATTAGTGCTTGATAAGCGTATTCGTTTTGTAACTTTTCATCAAAGTTATGGTTATGAAGAATTTGTAGAAGGTTTAAAAGCAAGGGAAACAGACTCCGGAGGGGTAACCTATGCTACCGAAAGTGGTGTTTTTAAGAGTATTTGTGAAGATGCTACTCCTTTGAATGTAAACGCTGAAAGTGGCATTAACCTAAATGGAAGAGTTTGGAAACTATCAATCGAAGGAACCCAGAGGAATTCTGCCAAAACATATTGTTTAGATAATAGCATAGCTGCTATTGGGTGGGGGGAAACCGGTGATCTATCACATGAAACAAGAAATGAGTATTTCCTATCTCAAGGAAGTAATAATCAAAATACCCTCAACTACTTTTCAAAAGAAGTAAGTGCAGGAGATATAGTTCTTTGTATTGATAGCAATACGTCTGTTGAGGCGGTAGGTGTAGTGACCGGGCAATACAAATATGAGGAAGCGGGCCTTCCATCTCGAAATGATTATCAACACCAAATTCCTGTACATTGGTTGAGGAGAGGATTTTCTGTCGATTTTAAGGAGCTTAATGATAACAAGCAATTTAACCTACCTACGTGCTACCCGTTAACTCGGCTATCTGTAGTTGATGTTGTTCAGCACTTAACTAAACATGACGTAAATGTTTCGTCTTTTGAAGGTGATGAAGCTCACTGTAAAGATAATTACGTACTGATTATTGATGAAATTAATCGTGGAAATATATCTAAAATATTTGGTGAGCTTATTACACTTATCGAGCCATCAAAAAGGTCAGGGAATGGTAAATTAGAATCGCTAAGTTTGACATTACCTCATTCGGGAAAGCCTTTTTCAGTACCTGAAAACCTTCACTTAATTGGAACGATGAACACTGCAGATAGATCTTTAGCGATGATGGATACTGCATTGCGTCGTCGCTTTGATTTTATTGAAATGATGCCAAAACCTGAGTTATTTCAAGGCAAATCAGTTTGTGGTATTGATCTTCAATTATTGTTAGAAATGATGAATAAACGTATCGAAGTGCTATATGACAGAGAACACACACTAGGTCATGCCTTTTTTATGCCAGTTATTGAAAAGCTTGAACAGGAGGGGGGCACAGAGGATAAAGCTTTTATAGAACTACAGAATGTATTTGCAAATAAAGTTGTTCCCTTGTTAGAAGAATATTTTTTTGAAGATTGGGACAAAATTCGTTTAGTTCTTGGTGATAATCAAAAACCAAATGAAGCTTTCCAATTTGTCATTAAAGAAGAGCTGAATAACGAAAAGTTGAAATCACTCTTTGGTGGCAAGTACAAAGATGAAAACTATCTGCAAAGCATTGCACGTTATAGCTTGAATAAAGCAGCCTTCAGCAGTGTAGATGCATATAAGTACATAATTACAGGTGAACTTGCTGAGAAATCTACAGACACGCCTGAAGAGTAGTTGAACATATGAATAGTAAAGTTATTACTGTTTTTGAATATGGCTTTTTAAGTAGTGTCGTATCAGATAATAAATGTGCAAAGATATCTGATGATGCTTTTAAATACCTAGAATCATTGTGTCTTAATCAAGCTTCTGAAATGAAAAGCTTTCTTCGCTTGCGATCATACAGTGGAGAGCGTGCTTTACAGTTGAAACACTATGTAGGTGTAATTCAAATTCCTAACGGTGAGCAAATAGAAGTATTACCTAAAATTGGAAAAGTCTCTGATGAAGCAACAGCTGATAAACTAACAATAACTAACTCCCGTCATGCTCTGCTTAATATGTTGAAAACTATGAATGGTTTTCGTCATATTGAGTCGGCAGATGCTCAAGTTAGTCAACAGAAAATGCCTTTGTTTGAAGTGTTCATTCGTCAATTTTTACAGAGTGTAAACCAATTAGTCAAACGGGGACTTCGCTCCGATTATGTTAGTCGACAAGATAACTTACTTTTTTTAAAAGGTAAGTTATTAACCTCACAGCAGTTAAAACAAAACTTAGTTAACAAACATAAGTTCTATGTTGAATATGACGAGTACTTACTTGATAGGCCTGCCAATCGCTTGATTCATACAGCATTAAATAAAATAGCTAATTACTCTAAAAATAATGCCCATCAACGCTTGTGTAGAGAGTTATCCTTTGCCTTTAATGATATTCCTGTGAGTCATAACATAAAGCAAGATTTTACTCAGGTGAAGCTTGATAGGGGGATGAGTTATTATCAAACACCTTTAGCCTGGGCTAAGTTGATATTAGAGGGGATGACCCCACTTGCGATGCAGGGTGATGCTAATGCTTTGTCTCTTTTATTTCCTATGCATGACATATTTGAGTCTTATGTAGGGAGCGTACTTACAAGGCAGTTACAAGATAACCATTCATTAGAAGAGCAAGCACGAACAGAGCATTTAGTTCAGCATGGAGGTAATGAGTGGTTTAACCTAAAGCCAGACTTCCTGATAAAGAAGGGTGACACTAATCGACTAGTGTTTGATACGAAATGGAAGCTACTCGATGCCAGCCAAGATAATGGTAGTGACAAGTATGGTTTATCACAAAGCGACTTCTATCAAATGTTTGCCTACGGCCATAAGTATCTAAACGGTAAAGGCAACCTAGTTCTTATTTACCCCAAGACAGATAAGTTTCAAAGCACAATAAAACACAGTTTTAATTTTTCTGAACACCTAAATCTTTGGGTAGTTCCATTTGATGTTTCTGCAGATATTGAGGATGAAGATAGACTTATTGTGAATGATGAATTGAAGCAGTTGAGTGTTTTAATTTAGTTGATATGTCTGTATGTTTAACAAAGATTATGAATACTTATGGATGAGAGATACTTATGAGGCTTAAAGGTAAGTTACTTAAATGGAATGAAGAGAAAGCTTTCGGCTTTATTGAATTAAAAAATGAAAATTAACATGATTGAAGATATTAATTTTAATTGGTCTAAAAAATTAGAAATAACAAATAAAGAAATAGATCCCAATTTAGTCATCGAAACATTTTCTCCTGATAAACTTAATAGACAAAAATATGCTAAATTTCTTACTAAGTTTTTAGCATCTGAAGGGAATGATAGCGTAGAAGACATAAAGTCTAATTATGTATTAAATTTGAATTCAGAATGGGGCTCAGGTAAATCATATTTTCTTCGTAGGTGGGCTTATGATATTAAACCATACTTCCCTGTTGTTTATATCGATGCTTGGAAGCAAGATTATTCAGATGACCCTTTAATGACAGTTGTTTCCTCAATGATTAAACAATTGAAAGAACAATCAGGCAGTGGAAATGATGATGTATTTAAAGCACCTACTAAGTTAATTAGTTTATTAAAAGCCGCCGCGCCAAGTTTAGCAAGAGGTTTAGCTAAGAGATATTTAGGCATTGATCCATCTAAATTAATTGATTTGGATGAAGGAACTCAAGGTGAAAATGCTTCAGATGAAAATGGCAAACCAATAGATATGAGTTTAGCTGCTTCAAAAATTGTTGAGCAAGTCATTAATGAGCATGACGCGAAATCAAAAGCGATTGATAATTTAAAAATAAGCGTGGAAAAATGGATAGAACAAGTAGTTAAAAGTGAAGGTCGTAAGTATCCAGCTTTCATCTTTATTGACGAGCTAGATCGTTGTCGACCTAGTTATGCTGTTGAAATGTTAGAAACAATTAAGCACATTTTTGATATACCAGGAGTGGTTTTTGTTGTGGCTACTGATACTGGACAGCTACAACATGCCGTTAAAGCTATTTATGGTAATGGTTTTGATGCAAGAGTATATTTAGCAAGATTTTTTAATAGTCGTTTTACTCTTAAGAAACCTAACTTAGAAAATTTACTTGAAGTACATTGTAATGTAAAAAAATTATCAAAAGAGTGTCATGATAAACAAGACATAAAAGTTTGGCCTATTAATCGAGAATACACCTCAACTCTAGATAATATTACAACTGTTTTAAATATTTTTAATTTATCACCTAGGTCTGCAATTCAAGTAACTGAACGTATTATCGCCACAATTTCAAACCTTCCTCCAAATACGGTAGTTGATATTATAATGTTAACTGTTTTGTTGTGTATCAAAGACAAAGATGAAAGTTTATATGAAGATATTTTATCTGATAATTTTGAGAGAACAATAAAGGATAAAAAAATAGGATTAAGTGACTATTTAATTGATGTTTATAATATTAAGGATGATTATATCAAAGTAAATATTGACCCATTAGATTATTCAAGTAGCTTTCAATCTAGTCAATTAAAACGTCATAAGAAGGGTGAATATTTAGCTTCTTTTTACACTTATTTATCTGATGTTTTTTGTAATTATTTTGGTGGAAAAACTACTTTTTTTAATGTTTTTGGGGACAATAGTGGACGTCAACTTACACCACTTCAAGACATTGAACAAAGACTGTATACGCTCTCTTTTAATGATGTTCAACAGTTTTCAGGTGATAATGCTAACCTTTGGATAAAGTATTCTAATTTGGATTTAGCATTAAATGAAACACCCATTGATTTTTATCGTGATCTTGTCGAGCTAGCGTCCGCGATTGATTGGATAGATGATGATTAAATTTGTTAAAGTTATGTATCTTAAATTAATTTCATAAGCGGCCATTATCTATACAAAAACTAATACGAACTCAGTTTTTGCCTATTAGTGATAATGTCTTCTGTGTGCGCTAAGGCGACATTAGCAATAAATGTTTTGGCATATATTTTCTAATGAATAGACATCTAAGAGTATTTACACGTTATATAATATCAGTATTAAGTTTTTTTTATTTTATTCAGATTATTATCAATTGTTTTTAATCGTTTTATTTAACTTAGAGCCTGTACATAACGTGCCAATCTCAGACTCATTTATTTCATAGCTCGCTATGTAAAAGCTTAAGCAAAGTTGAATACCGTAAAACTTACTGGTAACTTACTAAATACATTATAAAAAATGATGTACAACAGTGTGTTTTACTGGAATTTTTGACGGTTTAATTCGAAATGCGCACTGATACACTGTTAGTTTTTCAGGAGGCATTGTGCCAGTCGAAATAAATGGAATTATGGTTCAAACTAAGGAGGAGTTCCTCAAGGAGAAACTTGAAGGAAAAAGAACCAAAAACTCAGATTGGGCTGAATACTATGCTCAAGCTTTCCTAAAATCAATAAAATGTCCATTGATCCATAAGGTAGATGGGAACCCTAAATATAAACAGTGGCCTGACGGCTTACTAACTCCAGACTTTATAATTTTTGGAGATGAATTACATGAAAATGATCCCGATGATTTTTATGTAGATGTACAAGAAGTTACTGGTGGCCCTTGGGATATTAAAAGTAAGGGAAATAAGATTATAGGTGAAACTAATCCTGCTAGAAGTAGTTATACTAATTCAAAACAGAGTTCTTCAGAAAACCCTCATTCACTTATGATTAACGAAAATGATCCTGTAATCATTGAGGCTATCTTTAAGCCACTTAATAAGAAACGTAAAAAATATGGTTCTACCAAGAGGATTTCAAGTAAGTTCGGACTTATTAGCGTTCAAGGCTATAAAAATGATATTGATTACATTTTACATTTCTCTAAGCTTATATGGCATACATTTGAAGTTATAATTGATTCGCTCAAGCAAAACAGAGCATCGAATAAAGAAATTGAAAGTGTAATGGATCTTAGGCTTGATATTATCTCCCATAAAAAAAAGGGGCTAATAACTATTTATTTTCCTTATCAAAGTAAAGATTGGTGCTTTTGGGCATTATTAGGTTCAGTAAGTTTTGAAGGTTTGTGTGTATTTATTATAAATTCAACTGTGTTGGACTCAATTAAAAATACTCCAGAATACGATTGGTTAGTGAGCTTTTCTAAAACACCAAACCTTCAGTTTATTAATGAGCTAAACCGAGAAATGAAAAACTAACAAGTCATTTAAGCAGGACAAAGAACAGCTGGTTTTTGCTCGTTCCTCGCTAATTTTAGCCTGCTATTTTATTGCTGCCTAGCAAAGCGCTATAGATAGAAAATCTAAACCAGAACATTATTTTACTCTATAACTTAATGTCTCGAATGTGCGCAAACCGGACGAAAATCATCAACAAAAGATCAATACTTTTTCTAATATAAAAATCGCCATGGTTTATGGGGACTGAGCTTACTTAGACTCCTGACTCTTTTAATCCAACCGTTCAAAACAGGCTTGAAAACGCCAAGGAAGGATGATTTGTATTAGGCTTTATGTAAGCTTCAACTAGAAGTTTATCTATAAATGAAGATTCATTAATAAAATTATTCTTGGGCAAATATAAAAAATAAAGGATTGTCCCACTTGAGGTAAATTGATTTGTCACTTCCACAGCTATAATCACTAAAAGTGGTAAATCAAAGAGACCAACCAAGTCTTTCCGACGATAGGCCTAGCAAAACCATAGGAAAATTCATTTTCTGCACTGCTAGCTCTGGGGTTACCTTCGTTGTAGCAAACCTCATTGGTAACATTTCTTCCATTAATCTGAGCTGATAATGAACGGGTGATGTTATAACTCGCACCAACATCTAGAATGCCACAAGTTGGAAATTCCACTATATTATCATTGGCACCAAAACGTTTGCCTATGTATTGGTAAGTCAAGTATACATCCAAATCATTAGTTACATGGAATGTCGGCGTAATGCGAATTTGTTTATCTGGCATACGAGCTGGTTGGTTGCCTCGCCAGAATTGTATAGCTGGGTTAGATAAAGTGTCCAGCTCTGCATTTTGCAATATCCCTGAGGCTTGTACACTTAACCAGTGTGTTGTTAGCCAAGAAAGTTCAAATTCAATACCATAAACGTTAATTTCTGACTCATTGAGAATTTCAGAGCCTGAGCTATCAAATCCTACCCCGCCAGTAAGGTAATTATCAAAATGAGTAAAAGACAAGGTGGTTGATGAATTGATCGTTTGACCACTATAGCGAATGCCAAGATCAATAAATTCCATTTCACTTAGTGGCGTATCAACACCATTAATTACAATATCCGAAATACGGTCTGCTCTGGGAGTTTGAAATCCATAAGCAAATTTCCCATACGTTGCCAGGGTATCTGTAAGTAAATAGTTAAAACCTATCGACCAGGCAACGTCATGGTATTTTGATGTATGCTTGCTAATATCACCATTACCGAACTGTCGAGTTGCAAAGTTATTGGCTAAAACGTTATCAATATCCTGACCATTGCCATCAAACGCCCCTGCTACCATAAATCTGTCGCCTAAACCTGAAAGGCTAGTTGCTTTATAGGTTACATCTTCATAACGTAAACCGGCATCTATGCGCAATGCATCATTAAATTGATATTCATCGTTGATATAGAAAGAATATGAGGTGACTTGCATATCATCATTGCCACGCCACTGCCCATGTTTAATGACTCCATTATCACTAAGGTAGGCCTGAACATTACCACTGTTATCAACCGCAACAATATCTAAAACCTGAGCATTATTTGATATTACTTCGCTTAAAAACAAACTGGTTTGTAGCGCTCGTTGATGATCTATATCGACATATAACATACCAAATGACAGGCTGTTGTTTGGTGTTGTCCAGATAAATCTGCTATCACTAATAATTTGTTGGCGTTTAATAGGTTCATTTAAAGCATTTAGTATTTGCACTAAACCATTGCGTCCAATTTCGTCAAAGTTACTATCTCCATGACAAACTAGCTCTTTAGATCGGGTATATTGAAAACATCGTCTAGCTGTTGGGTTACTGGCATAAAAATCACCGACTGAACCGTAACCACCACCAAAATCGATATCATCAGCAAGATAATTTTCAGCATCCATAATACTGATATTACTTGCCGAGCCAGTCCAAAGGCCATTAAAATTTCTGTCAAGGTCAATGAAGCGATTGGCATGGCTAAAATGCCATTGATTATCTATATCAAAATCGACATTTATTGTATAAGTGTCCGCTTTTACGTCAGCGCCATCAAGAGTATCAGTTTCAGCCTTGCTACCATCGGCAAATAAAATGGAGGTTATTCGATTATTTCTACTGGTGGTATTGCCATGGCTAAGATCAAATCCTGGAATTTCTTGTAAATCTCCACTCTTCTCTCTAGCAAGAGGTAAGGGTAAAACAAAGGAATTATTTTCATTGATATGTTTGTAAGTAAAGCTAACTTCGCCGCCAGTGAATAACTTAGTGATTATAACCCGAAATTGCCCTCCATGTTCAACATCTAAGCCTGTTTTCCTTGGGGTATCACCGTTATGATGGTAACCGCTAATTGCTAATAACCAATTTTTATTAATAGGTTTCCCCCAATAAAAGTCTGTACGGATATTGCCGTAATCAGCTCGAGTAACTTTAATTATACCTTGTTCTTCTCTACCCTTTTTAGTAATAAAATTTACAATACCAGCTGCACCATTAGTGGTCAAAACCCCTGATGTACCACCTCTTGTTGCTTCAATTCTTTCTATGCCAATATCATAGCGCTGAATAGTATCAGCCGTGTAGCGTTCATAATTTACTGATAAACCATCTTCATGAATGCTAATAAATTCAAAGTGCTGACTTGCAGGGAGTCCACGAACACCAATACTGTTTGATGTTTGCCCTCCAGATTCTTGCACATAAAATCCCGGGACGGATTTCAATGAATCGGCCAAGCCAAAAGGCGCTTGTCTGGCAATGCTCTTTTCAGTAATAACAGTCACTGCCGTTGATGATTTTAGTATACTGATATCTTGACCTGTCGTTCCTGTGCTAACAACGATGTTCACATTCCTAAGTTCTTCCAACGATAGATGAAATAGATTATCAACGCTTTCATCGGCAACGACAGAATTTACATTGATTAAAAGTAGTAAAGAAATTAGTACTGAAAGTCTTGAAAAATAGGCTGACGATGGATTATTGTTTTTGAAGGTTTTTATTTTAAACATTATAAACCTCCTATTATTCCTTTAATCATCAGATAAAAGTGAAAGCTAGAAAAATAAACGAGTGAGTATGTCTCTTTGAAGTATAGAGCTTAAGCAATTTGCATCAAGGAGATTGCTAAATAATTTACCTGTTTAAGGTGCTAGCTTTACGAAAAGTAGACAGGGGCCGCTAGTTTTTTCATACTACTTTCACTGCTGTATGCCATTTATTGGATAAGGCGGATACAAAAAACCTAATCCGGATCAATTTTAAAGCTCGACATGTTAACGTCTGTAAAGTGTCATTCATTGTTATTCCGACTGCTCTATTCGACTGACTCTCCCATTTTTACTGCTCTGTAAGGTTCATAGGAGTACTGAAGGGATACCTTCAAATTTATATACTTCATTATAGCCCTTTTGGGGTACTTCGGTGCCAATTATAACTTCGTGTTTATCACTCTATTGTAACTTCAGCTCTGTGCGCTTTGCAGTCATTAACATTAAATGATTTTCCATAACTATTTATTGAAAAAACCTTTGCCTCAAGACATCCTACCAGTTGACAAGTTTAGTAAAAGTTCTTACGATGCTGTTTGATTTTTGTTCTAGGTTATTGAAATTATGTTACATAATCCATATAGAAAAGGGGATTGAGTTTGTATCATTCAAAAAAACAACAAGGTTTTACATTAATTGAGTTGGTACTCGTTATTGTTATTTTAGGTATTTTAGCAGTGACAGCAGCCCCTAAATTCATTGATTTAACAGAAGATGCTGATGAAGCTGTATTTTTAGGAATATCTGCAGCTTTCAAAAGTGGTGTTTACCAAGT
>Ga0209395_1002035_pt1 | contig 27326 bp, 21 predicted proteins | sample GOMGulsemesocosm_3_FD_184635 | JGI IMG/M metagenome (GOLD analysis project Ga0209395, IMG submission 184635) | Methane-oxidizing microbial communities from mesocosms in the Gulf of Mexico - GOM9D Gulf of Mexico (SPAdes) (version 2) | ecosystem: Environmental > Aquatic > Marine > Cold seeps... | reverse complement strand
TGATTACATTGGCTAAGACCGACAGTGTTGCAAATCGCCGTTTAGCGTTTGCTCGTACACAAGATAAAGAAGTAGTAGGTATTTTATTCAACGAACTTGGTGCTCGTTACCAAGAACGTCCAGGTGGTTATACTCGCATTTTAAAATGTGGTTTCCGTACTGGTGATAAAGCTCCTATGGCTTATATTGAATTAGTAGACCGCCCAGTAGTAGAAGATGCTCCTGAAGTAGTTGAAGAATCAGCTGAAGCTTAAGCATTTGCTTTCGTTTCACTTAAAAAACCGAGCCTAGGCTCGGTTTTTTGTTTTCTAAGTAAAATTTAAATAGATGTAGCTCGATAAACGAAATGTTATCTAAGCGCTTTCATTGAGTATCGTTATTCAAAAGTAGGTAGATAATCCTTAACCCTGCGGTAAGTACCTCCATAACATTAAATAGAATTTATATAATTACTTTTGTTGTTTATAGGGTAAACCATTAACTTAACTCCTTAAACCCACGAACTGAAAATTAACAAAGTGAATCAAAGATGGTTAATACATTAGTGCTGCTTTTGAGTATAATACCAATCTACTTTATGCATCAGAAAGCTACTTATGTCCGATAAAACCAATGTTCCAGCACTAACTAAACGTCTAAATAAATATATTAGTGAGTCTGGATTTTGTTCTCGCCGTGGTGCGGATAAATTAATTGAAGATGGCAGGGTTACCATCAATGACAAAATACCTGAGTTAGGTACAAAAGTTAATCCGGGTGATATTGTTAAAGTTGATGGTCAGTTAATAGAGCACAGCCAACAAGACAAGTCTGATCGTATTTATATTGCTTATAACAAACCAATAGGTATTACTTGTACTACTGAGAAACATGTATGGGGAAATATTATTGATGCTATTGGCCACAAAGAGCGGATTTTCCCCATTGGTCGTTTAGATAAACCTTCTGAGGGTTTAATTTTTCTGACCAGTGATGGTGATATTGTTAATAAAATATTGCGTGCTGAGAATGCCCACGATAAAGAATATATTGTTACTGTGGATAAAGCTATCAATGACAGTTTCGTTGAACGAATGTCACGTGGAGTGCCTATTCTAAACACCATTACTAAACCATGTGTGGTTAGCGTAAAAAGCCGGTTTGTTTTTACAATAATCTTAACTCAGGGTTTAAATCGTCAAATTCGCCGTATGTGTGAATATCTTGACTATGAAGTCACAAAATTGAAACGCTCCCGAATTATGAGTGTAGAACTCGGCTCATTAAAGCCAGGACAATGGCGTGATTTAACTGAAACTGAAATGGCTGAAATTAACCAAGCGGTGTCTGGGTCAACTAAGACCGCAGCTGAATCAAGTCTTCCCCTCAATGATGGGATAAAATCAATCAAAAAATAAAATATCCTGCAATGAAATACACAAAGCCCTTATTACAAACAATAAGGGCTTTGTGGTTACTGCTATTTATTATCTGCTTTAGTATCCTTTGCAGTAGTCTCACTCATATCTTTATTAAGCGAAATGACTTTTGTTTTACTAATGCGATGGCGGTAAATTTCTCGTAAATAGTGAATAGATTTTTTTACACTGTTAACAGTTAATCTAATATCATTAATTGACGTGAATTTACTATCGTCTCGCACTAATTCACGATACTTTTTCTCATACATGGGTTTAATTGCATACCAGTTTGTATCGAGTATCTTGGCAGGGTTTTCATGCTCGATAAGCATAGACTCAAGTTTTTCCTCATCAAATTCAGGTGCTCTAATAAACTCTATAATGGCATTGTCTAACGTCTCATCGTATCTATATTCATCTTTGGCAAAGCAGCGCTTGATATATGCGACTATCAAGGTTAAAAAATCATCACTAAGGCAAGGGCTTTTAGCTATTAATGTGGTCAGTGATAAATTAGCTGATGCTCCTATAACTAAGGCATAACGTTTTAGTGTGGTATTTGGGAATAAATTGTTCAGGTGCATTTTTAACTTATTTAAGTCCATGTAAGACAATTTATAATCTTTAGGGAGAGAAATAATTGAAACAATAGACGAACAGTTTTTGAAAAAATGTAAATCTTTTAGGTGAGTTGCATCATAACCCGATGTTTTATATTTCTCTAAAGCTAAGCGGTACTGTTGAGATTCGATTGGCAGTAAGCTAACCCCTTCGATTGCTTGGGTACAGCTATTAAAGTGAGGTAAGTCAATTGAACGGAAAAATAAATCATCAATATCTAAATCTGTTTTTTCACCATTAAAACTGGGTTGCTTTGGATCGTTATCTGAAGAAAATTCTGCTACGACGGACTCGGCATAAGCGATAGCAACCGGCCCTGCTAAGCTCATAAATAGATCGTTAGCATCAAGGCGAATAGTTTCCCCAATATCAATACCAGCTCGACGGAAATAGTTATCGTCGTAATCAGTGGTTACTGCTTGTGCTGTGAGAATATTAAAAATTTGTTGACTGATATACTGATTAGCATGTTTTTCCATTGTGTTTACATCAATATACTTAATCCCGCCATTGGTATCACTTTGTTCGGCATAGCGCATTATGTCATTGGAAATTAGCATCATGGCATTCCATGGTCTGATTCGATAAGGTGCATCTTCACTCGGTGTTTTTTCATTATCCAGATTGTAAGAAAAGTCCCACTCTTCAGCTAAATACTTACAAAGTAAACGGCCGGCATTAATGTGTAAAGCTTCAGAGACTTCGATACTAGGATCATTAATGTTAGGTAAGATACAAATTCCACTAGTAAAAATAGGTTCGAAGACAAAATTTTGTCCATGACTGGCGATTTCCTTTTCACTGCGAATATCAAAGGTTTTACTCATGTAAGCGTATTGTTGTGCTAAACCAAACTCTGATGCCATGCCGGAGCCTGTACCACCACCGGCGCTGAAAATATAAAAATACAAACGTGACTGATTGGCTTTGATGCCACAAGAGTCTATTAAATATGAATGAATAAATTGCCAATCATTATTGCTAAAATGCTCTGTTTCTTTATTAAGAATCATCTTGGCTAGGTATTGTCCTAATATTGGTGCATTACCTGCTCCCCCTGCATGTACTTCAGACAAATCCATTACTTTAAGTTTACTGTAATCTTCTAAAAAATTCTTATCGTAACTTTGTGAAGAGAAGCGAATTCGACCTTCAATATCTTTATCTAAGTCGCCCAACATGACTAACGGTTCGATTAAAAATACGGGTTTATTTGGTTTTTTATTTTCTAACTTTAAGCTGCGTTTTATCCATTTCAATGAGCTACCTTCACGCTCTTTTGCTTTTTCCATTTCATTATGAAATTCATTTAGATAATAATTCCGTGCGCTATGAACTAATGCTGCTACATCTAACGCAATATTTGAACCGCACCGCCCTAAACCAATTAAACAAACCGACGGGAATGGCTGCGATTTTTTAGAGAACTCTTCTTGTTCAATCGATTTTGGGTAGACATCGTTTCGTAAGGTATCTAAATTATTTAAAATACGAGATAGGTCTTTTTCAGTAAAATAAAGGTGGGTAGAGTTTGCTGATTTGGACTGTTTTTTAGATTCTTTTTCTGATTTGATGACAATGTCAAAATCATCACTCGCCACTAGTGGTTTTTTTCTAACTTTACTTTGCTCTGCAGTCTTAGTGACTGACGCTTTACTGATAGGAGTTTTATTATGCATTTATCTATCCATGGGGCTAGCTCAAATTAATATTAACTATAGGATAAGATTATGAAATTGCCCAAAATAATGAGCAATTTAAATCAATTAAAGACTTTTATAATTAGAATGGCTTTTTAAAATCATTACTGGGGTGATAATCGAGATGATAGTTCATTGATTACCTCTGGATCGTCTATGGTTGAGGGGATATCAATACGCTCACCGTCAATCATTTGCCTTATTGTCTTACGTAATATTTTACCAGAGCGTGTTTTAGGTAGTCGCTCTACAATAATTAACCTTTTGAGTGAGGCAATAGCACCAATCTCAGCGCGTACTTTATCTTTTAATTGCTTAGATAGGAGTTCATCACTTTCACTAACGCCATTTTTTATCACGACTAAACCAAGCGGCACTTGCCCTTTCAATGAACAATGAATGCCGACAACAGCACACTCTGCCACAGCATTATGGCCAGATAAAACTTCTTCCATTTCACCTGTCGATAAACGGTGACCAGCGACATTAATAACATCATCGGTACGACCCATAATAAATAAATAACCATCATCATCAAAATAACCACCATCACCAGTAATATAATAACCTTGATGAGTTGATAAATAGCTCGATTTAAAGCGCGCTTCATCTTTATAAACGGTTGTTAAGCAACCCGGAGGCAGTGGTAGTTTTATCGCGACAGTGCCTTGTTGGTTTGCAGCAAGTTTTTTACCGTAGGCATCTAAAATATCAACGGTAAAGCCTGCTACAGGAAAACCAGCGGAGCCCGCTTTTGTTGGCATTAACTGTTTTATTGAATCATCAGTAAAAGGAGTACTTGCTATGGCCCAGCCCGTTTCTGTTTGCCACCAATGATCAATAACGGGTAATCCTGTTTTTTCTTGTAACCAATGGTAAGTTGCAGGATCTAGGCGTTCTCCGGCTAAATAAAGCCGCTTCAATGATGTTAAATCATAGTTTTGTATTAACTTTCCTTCAGGATCTTCTTTAGCTATAGCGCGGAAGGCTGTAGGGGCAGTGAATAATGCATTTACCTTGTATTCTTCACATACTCGCCAGAAAGCACCTGCATCAGGTGTTTTGATAGGCTTTCCTTCGTATAGAATTGTACTACAACCGGCCATCAGCGGACCATAAACAATATAGGAGTGACCAACAACCCAGCCAACATCTGAGGCAGCCCAAAAGACACCACCAGTCTTCATGCCATAAACATTTTTCATGCTATAGACCATTGCCATTGCATGGCCACCATTATCGCGAACCACACCTTTAGGTTTCCCTGTTGTGCCGGAGGTATACAGGATATATAAAGGATCAGTACTATTTACTGGTATAGGCGCAATAGGAACAGCAGTTGTCATTAACTCTTGCCAATTATGATCTCGACCAATAATGATATCAGCGGCGAGTTGTTTTCTCTGGTATAAAATGCAGCTATCTGGTTTGTGTTTTGCTATGTTGATTGCACTATCGAGTAAAGGTTTATAAGCAATCGTTTTATTGATTTCTATACCGCAGCTGGCACTGACAATAACTTTAGGCTCTGCATCATTGATACGTATAGCAAGTTCCTTAGCCGCAAAACCACCAAACACCACAGAGTGAATTGCACCTATGCGGGCACAAGCTAACATTGCCATAGCGGCTTGTGGGATCATTGGCATATAAATAAGTACACGATCACCCTTAACAACACCTTGTTGTTGTAGAACTCCTGCAAACTTTGCTACCTGTTCAGTTAACTCTTTGTAGCTGTACTTTTCTTTGGTGTCTGTTACGGGGGAATCATAAATAAGTGCTATTTGATCACCGCGGCCTTGTTCAATATGATAATCAAGTGCTAAGTAACTACTATTTAACTCGCCATCAACATACCAGTCAGACCAATCGTGTTTTGTCGACAATATTTGTTTTGGCTTCTTGTGCCAAGAGATAAGGTCAATCTGTTCAATCCATCCTGTTTTTTCTGTTTTTTCGTTGCCGATGTCATGGTTCATTAGTTTACCTTTAGTAATTATTGCTGTATTTTAATACTATAAAGTGTCGACAAAACCTTACCAATTAGACTTTAGCCTAGTATACGGCAGTAATAAATTTGTATTAGCCTTTGACAGATTGAAATAAGCACTCAAATTCACATAGTTATCTCTTTTTAGATTAAGCATAGCGGTATATTTATAGTGTTGAGTTTTTTTACTTTATTTTATTAGGAAATAAGCAGTTATTTAAAAAGCTTTGGAATAAATTAAGAACATGCGGTGATTTAAATAGTGGAAAGTGAAGGTAGATATTAAAGCTGATAGCTAGGGTCAGGTTTGCGGTAAGGTATTAATGGAAGAGAATACTTATTCCTTTAATTAATTGAATAACTATGTACAAAACTTTTAAAAAAAAGCATGGGAACACAGTATTTTGACTTCAACTGGATTGTTGTAAATTAATATTCGTAACAATAAACTAAAGCTCGTAAGCATAAGCTAGCGAGCTTTTTGATTTTATCGTGCTGTAGAATTAATGAATATTAGTCTTTCGCGATCAATTTATAAGCTTAGATTAGATCTTAATAGGCATTTGATAATGTACTGCATCAAAGTCTCCTATAGGGTCTAGATGGCGATACTTCCTTAGTAGAGACATGCCCATTTTTTCCATGACTTTAGTTGAGGCAATGTTATCTTCTACTGCCAAGGCCGAAATAAAATTAATAACATCTCCCTCTATTGATGCCTGTAACACTACAGCATTTTTAACTGCTATCGCTGCCTCAGTGGCATAACCTTTACCCCAGGTTTTTCTAAAAAATCGCCAGCCTAACTCTATATCATCAAATTTAGGCGATTCAGTAAAGAAATCCATCGGCCTTGCTAATACCCAGCCCAAGTAGTCGTTATTTTCTTTATCCAATACCTGCCAAATACCCCAACCTTTATCTCTGTTGGTATATTTAGCCATGCGCGGCAGAAAAGTATTATTTATATCATCCAAACTATTGGGTTTGCCACCATTGAGGAAATGCATTACCTCAGGGTCTTGATCTAATTCCCATAACGCTTGTGCATCATCTTGCCCCATTAGTCGAAAGGTAAGTCTCTCGGAATTTTTCATCATCATAATATTAATGACCTTTAATTTAAAAGTGGTTTTAAAAAACGTGCCGTATGTGATGTTTTATGTTTGGCGACCTGCTCAGGCGTACCTTTAACTAAAATTTCACCGCCACCAGAACCACCTTCTGGACCAAGGTCTATTACCCAATCAGCTGTTTTTACCACATCGAGATTATGCTCTATAACCACAACGGTATTACCGTGGTCACGCAAACGGTGAATAACGTGTAATAGCTGTTTGATATCGTGAAAATGCAAACCTGTGGTTGGCTCATCTAGAATATATAATGTTTTGCCCGTATCACGTTTTGATAACTCTTTTGATAGTTTAACACGTTGTGCCTCACCGCCCGAGAGAGTGATAGCTGACTGTCCTAGTTTGATATAACCTAAACCAACATCCAATAAGGTTTGTAGTTTGCGATTAATCGCCGGAATGGCCTTGAAAAAGTCAAAAGCATCTTCAATGGTCAAGTCTAATACCTCATGGATATTTTTACCCTTGTACAACACTTCAAGGGTTTCTCGGTTATAACGTTTGCTTTTACACACATCACAAGGCACATAAACATCAGGTAAAAAGTGCATTTCTACCTTGATCATGCCATCACCTTGGCAAGCTTCACAACGGCCACCTTTTACATTAAAGCTAAAGCGACCCGCTTTATAACCGCGTGAACGAGACTCTTGTGTGGCAGAGAATATATCGCGCACGGCAGTAAATATTCCCGTGTAAGTTGCGGGGTTTGAGCGCGGTGTTCTGCCTATCGGGCTTTGGTCAATATCGATGACTTTATCTAGGTGTTCTAAACCCTTAATACTTTTGTGAGGAGCTGGCTCATCAATCGTCGCACCATTAAGTTCAATATGCGCTAATTTATATAAGGTATCGTTGATCAACGTAGATTTACCCGAGCCAGACACACCAGTAATACAAGTCATTAGTCCTGTTGGAATGACTAAATTGACATTTTTTAGGTTATTTCCACTGGCACCTTTTAGTTCAACCACTGCTTTTTTATTAAAAGCATGCCGCTTAGTAGGGATTTCAATTCTTTCTACACCGGATAGGTATTTCCCAGTGAGTGACTCTTTACAGGCAAGAATATCGTCCACTGTTCCTTGGGCGATAATTTCACCACCATGTACACCTGCACCAGGACCAATATCAATAACAAAATCCGCCGCTCTAATAGCATCTTCGTCGTGTTCAACCACAATCACGGTATTGCCTAAGTCGCGTAAGTGAATCAGTGTGCTAAGTAAACGTTCGTTATCGCGTTGATGCAAACCAATAGACGGCTCATCAAGCACATACATTACACCCACTAAACCCGCACCAATTTGACTGGCTAAACGAATACGCTGTGCTTCACCACCAGATAAGGTATTTGCGCCGCGAGACAGGTTTAAATAGTTTAATCCGACATTGACTAAAAAACCTAAACGCTCGTTGACTTCTTTTAATATTTTTTCGGCAACCTGTGCTTTTTGTCCTATTAATTCTAATCCTTGAAAAAAGGCGAGGGCTTCACTAATTGATTGTTCAGCAACTACCGTTAACGGGGTATCTGCAATAAATACATTGCGTGCTTCTAAGCGTAACCGACTGCCGTTACAGTCAGGGCAATGTTGGCTATTTAAGTATTTTGATAACTCTTCACGTACTGCATTTGATTCGGTCTCTTTATATCGACGCTGCATATTATTGATGATGCCTTCAAAGGGATGTTTACGTACCACCACATCACCACGGTCGTTCATATATTTAAACTCTATTTCTTGTGTGCCACTGCCATAAAGGACAACCTTTTGATTTTCATCTGATAATTTATTAAAAGCTATATCAACGGAAAACTTATAATGTGTCGCTAAAGCCTGTAACATTTGAAAATAATAAAAGTTACGTTTGTCCCAACCACGTACCGCACCACCAGCAAGGCTTAACTCTTCGTTAGCGATAACTCGGCTGCTGTCAAAAAATTGCTCAATGCCTAAACCATCACAGGTTTGACATGCACCGGCCGGATTATTAAAAGAGAATAAGCGTGGTTCTAATTCTTGCATGCTGTAACCACAATGAGAGCAAGCGAAATTAGCGGAAAACAGTAACTCTTCTCTATCTGGCTCATCCATAAAGGCTACTTTTGCTGTGCCTGATGTTAACCCTAAAGTCGTTTCGAATGATTCTGACAAACGTAGTTGGATATCTTTACGCACCTTTAAACGATCAACCACTACTTCTATCGTATGTTTTTTCTGTAATTCGAGTGTCGGAGGATCGGATAAATCACAAATTTCTCCATCAATTCTGGCGCGAATAAAACCTTGTGCGGCTAAATTATCGAGTAATTTTACATGTTCACCTTTACGGTCTTGCAAAATAGGCGCAAGCAACATGACTTTTGTGCCTTCTTCAAGATCTAGTACTTTGTCAACCATTTGCGATACCGTTTGTGCCGCAAGTGGCTGCTTATGTTCTGGACAGCGAGGCTCACCAACACGGGCATAAAGTAAACGTAAATAATCGTATATTTCGGTAATGGTTCCCACAGTAGACCGTGGATTATGCGAGGTTGATTTTTGCTCAATAGAAATGGCTGGCGATAAGCCTTCAATGTGATCAACATCAGGTTTTTCCATTAAGGATAGAAATTGACGAGCGTAAGCTGAAAGTGACTCTACATATCGGCGTTGCCCTTCAGCATATAAGGTATCAAAAGCAAGGGATGACTTTCCTGAGCCGGAAAGGCCTGTGATCACAATAAGTTTATCGCGAGGAATGGTTAAACTGATATCTTTTAAGTTGTGGGTGCGAGCCCCTCTGACTTCGATGTTTTTCATTTTTCGACTAAACCTAGATTAAGTTGCTGCCCAAATAACAGCCGAATATTATGTCATAAAAGCAGTACTATAAATACTGTATAAAGCTATTCTTGTTTAACTCAAATATCAGTAAAAATAGGTAAATCTTGATCCAAACATGAAGATTGTTTTGTTGGGATTTTGTTGTCAGGTTTGCCGTGCTAAACTAATGTCGTTTTTCACCCGTATTCTTCTATTTTTAGGTTCAATTCGTATTATGAGCATGTCAGGTTTAAACCGTATTGAGAAAAAAGCCGCTTTTTCCTTAGCTAGCGTATTTGGTGTACGTATGCTGGGCTTATTCATGATTTTACCCGTGTTTGCTATTTATGGTGAACAATTAACTGGCTACAGCCCAATTTGGTTGGGTTTAGCTATTGGTGCGTATGGTTTGACGCAGGCGCTTCTGCAAATACCGATGGGAATATTGTCAGATAAATATGGTCGTAAGCCTGTAATTTTAGCCGGTCTAGTGGTGTTTTTAATCGGTAGTATTGTTGCTGCATTGTCCGACACTATTTATGGAGTTGTCATAGGGCGTGCAATACAAGGTATGGGGGCTATTGCTAGTGCTGTTCTAGCCTTGGCTGCAGATTTAAGCCGTGAAGAGCAGCGGCCTAAAGTCATGGCAACCATCGGCATGTTTATAGGTTTATCTTTTACCTTTGCTATGATTTTAGGGCCTATAGTCGCAGATAGTTTTGGTTTAAGTGGTTTGTTTTGGTTTACTGGGTTGTTGACCATTATGGCCATGTTTATGATTCAGTTTATGGTGCCTAATTCAGTTAATCGAGCACCACGTGGTGATAGCGTCGCTTTACCAGAACAAATCAGTAAATTAATCCGTCACCCACAATTATCACGTTTGAATTGGGGCGTGTTTATTTTACATATGGCATTAACCGCTTGTTTCGTTACTCTACCTAAGCAGTTTGTTGCAAGTGGCTTGTCGTTAGAAAATCATTGGCAAATATATTTACCTACCTTGCTGGGCTCGTTTTTCTTGATGGTGCCTTTTATGATTATTGCCATTAAGAAACAAAAAGAAAAACAGATGTTTAGTGCTGCCGTAGCCTTATTCACGCTGGCGTTATTTACGTTGTGGTTATTACCAATTGGCTTTTGGAGTTTGGTATTATCTGTTGTATTATTTTTCACCGCTTTTAATTACTTAGAAGCAACGATGCCTTCTATCTTATCACGCATTGCTCCTGCCGGCTTAAAAGGTAGTGTTATGGGCGTTTATTCTAGCAGCCAGTTTTTAGGTGCTTTTGTCGGTGGTATTCTAGGTGGCGTTATTGCCAGTCAATATGGAGAACAGGCTATATTTTTGGTCATGGCTCTCGCTAGTTTAGTGTGGTTAGTATTAACCTTTGGTATGCAGCCACTGAAAAAATCTAAAAGTTTTAGTTTTGCTACTAACATCACCTGTGAAGAACAAGCACAAGAAGTTGCGGAACAGCTAATTAATATGCCAGGCGTGATTGAAGCAACGTTAATGCACACTGAGTCGGTAGCTTATTTAAAGGTCAATGATAAAATAGTAGACTTATTAGCGGTTAAGGCTTTGCTTTTTCGGTAGCTTTCATAAGTAAATCTTTAAAATGAGTCTTGTCGATTATAGGTTTACGAGTCACCAAGCATCATCAAAATTTTATTAACAGTATTGAGGTTTCTTGCCGTTGCTTTCACGTCTAAGCAAAGCTCGACATTTTTCGCTAGTTTAGATTTTCCAACACCGTCAGGAGCGTATAAATAAAAAACCTTATTGTGCAGGTGATAATGTTCACTGGCTGATTTTAGTTTTTCAATTCTCTTTGTATCCATGCTAGGCACCGTTTTGCAAAAATAGAAGTGGCAAGTATTCGCTGCTTTTTTTTGATAGGGATTAGCTAAAACGGCCTGCTTAACATCCATTTCATTTAAGATCATAACTTCAGGTTTGAAACCAAAACCTTCCTCAATTATGGATGCTAGAATTGACTCTTTGATTAATGGCTCAGTACTAGCCGTTTGGAAAATCACATTACCTGTTTGTAAATACGTTTGAATGTTTTGTATGGCTAAAGCAGTGCTTGATAACAACTCAGTGAGTACTTTCATCGGTAGTTTATTTTTACCTCCGACATTAATCCCTCGAATTAATACAATATATGTTCGCATGTTATTATTCATAAGTTATTGCCATATTACGATTAAAAATAAGCAGTTCCCAACTCAATTTATAATTCAAGGAGCTGAAACTAAGAATAGCTATGATAATATTTTGTTAGTTGGATTAACAGCAAGCTCGCAAAAGAAAAAAATTCAGCTAGAGTTTAACTTACTTATTGTTATTAAATGGGTTTTGATATGTCTGAACATCATAGTTATAAAAAAATAGAAATAGTGGGCTCTTCTAAAAAAAGCATTGAAGAGGCCATTGAAAATGCTTTAGCAGAGTGCCATAAAAGTGTAAATAACATGGACTGGTTTGAAGTAGTTGAAACCCGAGGTCATATAGTAAACGGTGCTGTTGGCCATTATCAAGTCACAATAAAGGTTGGTTTTAGAATTACGGCTAGCTAATAAACTTTAGCAATATAGTCCGTTAGCTTGTTATTACCTAACATAACTTCTATATCATCATCTTGCTGTTTACCTATTAAAGCTAATGCCATGGGAGAACTTGGCGTGATCACCGTAATATTTAAGAAAATCTGGTTTTGCTTAAGCTGACAACGAAAACCACCGGCTGCTGGTGCGATAAAAAAGTAGTGATTATCGTTAACGTCTGCAGATAATTGTACTAATGAAGTTAAATCGACTTGAGTGTTTTCATTAAAGTCACTTAAAGATAAGTCTTCATAAGCTGCAATCGCCTGTTGAAACTCTAAGGCCCTTTTTGATTGACCTTCAGCCAAATACCCTGCTTCTATTGCTAAGGTGTCGTATTGTGTTTCAGCAACACTCTGATCGTCTACAGCATCGGCGTGGGCAACATTGGCTGCTTTTATGGCTTGCGTTAATTCACTTGTTAATTGAGCAATAATCATCTCAACTAAAGCTTCTTTATCTCGTTTATTTATCATTTTTGTTTATATTCCCATGCTACTTCAAAATGCGAATTTTAATATGCCTGAGCAAGTTATGATCAAGGCGCATATTTTTTATTAATGGTTGTTCCCTTAAAAAGCGATGTAACGATGAGCATGATTTACTCAGGAATCCCCGCAGGGCTAGTTTAGAAACGCTTTATACTACGTTATTGATTTAGATAAGGGAACAAGCATTCACTTCAATCAATGCCTTGCCTAAAGACGTTTCTAATACCAGCTGAATGCTGTATTTTTAGGTGGCATGGGTATAAGTAATACAGAGCTAGATTGAATATCATAACTTGTAATTTCATTAAAATACCAGTAGATTTATAAATATGACTTAACTGGTATGACCATTTGGTTGGTATCATGGATAATAAGTATGGGTACAAGTATGGGCACAGATATGAACGCAAATAGAACCACTGATACAAATAACGCAGTATTTCCACATTTATTGGAGCCACTTGATTTAGGTTTTACGCAATTAAGTAATCGCGTATTAATGGGGTCTATGCATACGGGCTTAGAGGAAGAGAAGGGTGGTTTTGCTAAACTTGCTGCTTTTTATCAAGCTCGAGCTAAAGGTGGAGTAGGGCTAATTGTTACGGGTGGTGTAAGTCCTAATATGCGTGGCAGAATAGCTCCTTTTGGAAGTGAACTTAGTCATTTTTGGCAAGTGAAAAAGCATAAACAAGTCACTGAAGCAGTGCATCAATATCCGACAAAAATTTGTCTACAATTACTCCATACTGGTCGTTATGCGTTCCATCCCTTTAGTGTTGGGCCGAGTAAAGTTAAATCGCCTATTACCCCTTTTACGCCTAAAGCTATGTCAGTTAGGCAAATTAAAAGCACTATTAAGGATTATGCCTATTCGGCTAAATTAGCGGCCAAAGCGGGTTATGATGGTATTGAGATTATGGGCTCCGAAGGCTATTTGATTAATCAATTTTCTTGCTTACGGACGAATAAACGCAGTGATGAATGGGGCGGAAACATTGAAAATCGTATGCGTTTGGCCATTGAAACGATTAAAGCAGTACGTGAAAAAGTAGGTGAAAATTTCATTATTATCTTCCGTTTATCTATGCTTGATTTAGTTGAAGGCGGTAATAGCTGGGCAGAGGTGGTTACGATGGCAAAAGCGGCTGAACAAGCAGGCGCCACACTCATTAATACCGGTATAGGTTGGCATGAAGCACGCGTGCCAACCATAGTAACTTCGGTACCAAGGGCTGCTTTTGCCTGGGTAACAGAGAAAATGAAAAAAGAGGTATCCATTCCTCTTATTACCACTAACCGTATTAATACGCCTGAAGTAGCAGAAAAAATATTAGCGACAAAACAAGCGGATATGGTGTCGATGGCACGACCTTTTTTAGCGGATAGTGATTTTGTTAATAAAGCAGCAGCAAATAAATCAGATGAAATAAATACCTGTATTGGCTGTAATCAAGCGTGTCTAGACCATGTATTTCAACAGAAACGCGCTTCTTGTTTAGTAAATCCGGTTGCCTGTTATGAAACCGAGCTTACTTTTGATAAAACGACAAAAGCAAAGAAATTAGCGGTTATTGGGGCAGGTCCTGCAGGGTTAGCGTTTAGTGTTTATGCCGCTGAGCGTGGTCATCACGTAGAAATTTTTGATCGGTTCAGTGAAATTGGCGGGCAGTTTAATGTGGCGAAACAAGTGCCAGGTAAAGAGGAATTTTATGAAACTATACGTTATTTCAATAAAAAATTGTCTCTATTAAACATTCCAATGCATTTAAATGAGGATCAAAGTGCAGAGAAGTTACTGGCAGCGGGATTTGATGACGTTGTGCTAGCAACGGGTATTAAACCTCGAAAATTAGACATTAAGGGGATTGATGCCGGTTTTGCCAGTAACAAAGTATTAAGTTATTTACAGGTATTGCGGGACAAACAAAGTGTAGGGAAAAAAGTGGCTATTATCGGTGCGGGTGGTATAGGTTTTGATACGGCAGCTTACCTTGTTGAGTCAAATGAACAAAGTTTAACTCAACCGCTAAGTCAAAATCTAGATGCTTGGCTTAAAAACTGGGGTGTTGATAAAAGTTATCAACACGGTGGTGCTTTGTTAGCTAAAAAAGACAAAGTAGTGACTGAGAATTTACCTACACCTAAACATGAAGTAACGCTATTACAAAGAAAAACAACTAAAGTTGGTAAAGGTTTAGGTAAAACATCGGGTTGGGTGCATCGTGCTAATTTAACTAAACATGGTGTCAAAATGGTTGCCGGGGTAAGTTATAAAGCCGTAACTGAGGAAGGATTGTTAATAGAGGTTGACGGTGAGGAAAAGTTGTTAGTTGTTGATAATATTATTGTTTGTGCAGGGCAGGAGCCTAATAGAGACTTACAGCAGGCGCTTGTTGAAGGTGGTATGAAGGTGCATCTCATTGGTGGTGCTAATGTGGCAGCCGAGTTAGATGCTAAGCGTGCTATTCGTCAAGCGGCTGAATTAGCTGCAGCAATTTAGTGTTTACTTAGCCCTGTAAAAGCAGGGCTTTTAATAAAAGCTATATTTCGCCAGTTTATTATTGATATACTTCTCCTTAAGTAAAATTTTTTAGATAGAGCGCAGTGAATAGTATCGTCATAAAACCTAGTGAAATTGAATTTTTCTCTTCCCCTAAACAATATAAGCAACAATTATTATCTTTGATAGCTGCTGCCCGTCAACGTATTTTTATCACTGCACTGTATTTGCAAGATGATGACGCGGGTAGGGAAATATTGCACGCATTATATCAAGCTAAAGCTAATTTTCCTGACTTAGTTATTAATGTTTTTGTTGATTATAACCGTGGTCAACGGGGCTTGATTGGTGAAAAAGAAAGTTTAGGTAATCGTGCGCTTTATTTGAAATTAGCAGAAGATTATCTCCAGAAAATAAATATTTATGGTGTTGCTGTTAAGCGGAAAGAAGTTTTTGGTGTCCTGCATTTAAAAGGCATGGTTTTTGATGATCAGCTTTTTTATACCGGTGCGAGTATTAATGATATTTATTGCCATCAAAATGCACGTTACCGTTTAGATAGATACTGCTTAATGAATAGTACTCGTTTGTCGGATAGTTTTTGCCATTATTTAGAACAAACCTTTATAGACTCGGCGCTTGCTCCTTTGCTTAATCAAGTTGCATTACCGGATCAAGTGCAACAAAAAAAGCTTCTGGTTGATCTTAAAGCCAAGCTGAAAAAGTCACACTATGTTGTTATGCCACTGCAAGCTAAAGAAAATAATTCAAGTGTAGTGACAGAAAATGTCAAGGTCACGCCTTTAGTTGGCTTTGGGCGTCGTGGTAATCAACTTAACCGAGCGACACGTCAGTTGGTGCAAAACGCACAACAAAATATCGTCTTATTTACACCATATTTTAACTTACCCCACTCATTAGCACGTGATGTAATTAAAGCGCTTAAGCGTGGTGTTCAGTTAACTATTGTTGTCGGTGATAAAACAGCAAATGACTTCTTCATTAACAAGGAAGAAGATTTTAGCGCTATTGGTATTATTCCTTACGTTTATGAAATGTTATTAAAACGTTTTGTTAAACGCTATCAAAATTTTATTGACCAAGGTTTATTAAATATTCATTTATGGAAAGATGGTGATAATAGTTTTCATTTAAAAGGTATGCGTGTTGATGATCGGCATCATTTAATTACGGGTAGTAATCTAAATCCACGCGCTTGGGCACTCGACTTAGAAAATGGCTTAGTTATTGATGATATAACTCAGCAACTATTAGCTAAAACCAATGATGAGCTGCGAGATGTTTTAGTTAATACAACTAAAGTATTACACTTCTCTAACATTGATTCAGTCAGTGATTACCCGGAAAAACCACAAAAGCTACTTAAAAAAATACGGGTAACCCAGATAGATAGGATACTGAAGCGTTTCTTATAATTCATAAAAGAATCACCTCTATTGTTAAAAGGATTTTTTTGCTTGCACCCTAATTTCAAAACTATCGATATTAGGGTTACTACTTTGTGGAAAAGCGAAATCGATATGGATGACTTGATGATTTCCTCCTGAATGAGGTGAATACACACGTATACCTACGCCTGCAGAAGCGAGCCAGTCATCTTCAATGTTTTGTTCAATAGAGCCACCAAAAGCACGACCCGCATCCAAGAAAGCAACACCAGCAATATCGAATAATTTCAATAGGTTTATTTGTGGGTAATACCTTAATTCAGAAGTAAATTTCATGCTATTTTTACCATGTTGATATTGCAATGGAAAACCACGTAACCCGGTATTTCCACCCATGGTTACAGGCTGATCAAGGTATTGCTGTTCACTAAAAATATTGGTGTTATTTAAATACAAACCCCAGTGGTGATCAAATTGATAAAAGTACTCAGCATTAAGTTTTATCAATATTCTATTATTTTGTTCTTGGTATATATCTCCTGTAAGCGCTAAATCGAATAACAATAAGGAGTTGTTATCCAGATGAAAACCTTTCTTGATTTGCATTCTCCATAGCGCCCAAGCAGAGTTTTCTCTATTACCATTACTTAAACCTAAGCGAGAATTAAGTTGCCATCCATGATTGAAGTCTTCAATTTGTGAGATTAAATGCACATTGGTTAATTTTCTAAAGTCCTTTTCAATATATTCAAAGGCTGCCCATGGGTAAATAAAATCTCTATCAAGTGGGAGGTGGTTCGTTAGTAGCGGTGTTTCTTGTTCAAGTAACTTGGCTGCACTAATTGCTGAAAATAGATGTTGGTCTTGGGTGATACCCACTCGGTATCTAAGCAAGCGGCTATCGCTATTAAAGTCTAACCATGCAAAGTTAGCTTCTTTATAACTAATGTCATGGGTAAAAAAACTCTGATCATAGCCATTTTGAAAAGCAGTATCATCACGTGACTCTTCATTAAATCCTAATAAATATGCACTTTTAATATGAAAAGCGGCAAAATTTTTCTTTAAGAATAGAGCGTATTTTTGACCATCATCATTATCGGCAAACCTAAGTTTTAAATTGGTATTCTTCTTTTGAAATAGTGGGATAGTACTGACCAGTTTATAACCAGAACGTTGGGCGTTTCGATAACTTTCAATTTCAGCATTTATACCTAAGCCAAAAAGATTTCGCTCCTTTATACCAATGCTGTAAGTGTTTACTCCGCCTTTACGTCCCAAGCTGATTGTTGGCATTAAAGACCAATTATCCCATGTGCTCACCGTGATATTTTCAACGTTTTCATCACTGGCAACTTCTGCATCACGTAAATATTTTTGGCTGCGTAAATGCCGTTCAAGCTCAGCCATGTCGGCGAAATTTTTATTACACTTTTCAATAAAAAAAGCCGCTTCATTTTCTAGGGTCATTATTTTAGTATTAATGTGAATGGCATTCGCCCAGCGATGTAAGAATGTTATTCCCTCTTCACTTTCATCAAAAATAGTATGGGGTTTGAATACTATTTTTGTTGAGTTATTCGGACAATTATCCTCTAGCTTAACTGTAGTCTGTGAGTGTGATTTTTGGCTTGGTGAATGGGCTGTGGCGAAGCAATATTTAGTTAGTAAAAGGCACAGCATTAACGTTGTCATTAATGCTCTTAGTCCATTATTTCGCCATGACTTTTTGTTTAGTCTTGCTAAGCATGGCGATAAGATATTGTTAATTTTTATTATTAATAATAACAATAGCGTAGCGCACCTTTATTTATTGATAAATGAGTAAAACTATTTATATCTCACTTAGTTAACTATAGCGCTAACTGATAAAAAATGTTGCCCTTTAATGGGGTTTATTTAATTTGCTTTTTTTCTGTTTTCAGCTTTTGCACTGGTGACTAGTACCCTAACATCATTGAGCAACGCTTTAGCATCATAAATAATTCCGTCTTTAATGGTGTAATTAATACCAGCTGTTCGCATTGGTTTGTTGTCATCGCTTAATTTGAAATGCCCAGTACCGTAAAGTACCTTAAAGTTTCGTAATGGATTTTCAGCAACGATTACTAAGTCTGCTTTTTTTCCGACACGAATTGAGCCTATTTCATCGCTCATACCTAGTGCTTCTGCGCCGTTAATTGTTGCTGCCTGAATTACCTCTAAGGCATTAAATCCAGCTTCACGCAGAAGTTCTAATTCTCTAATGTAGCTAAAACCATAAATTTTAAAAATATAACCAGAGTCAGATCCTACCGTCACTCGACCACCATGATTTTTATAATCATTTACAAAGCTCATCCATTGTTGATAGTTTTTCTTCCAAGCTATTTCGTCATCGGTAGTCCAGTCAAACCAATAAGAGCCATGAGCGTAGCGGTTGGGTTGGAAAAAATCCCATAAGGTCGGCAAGGTATATTCTTTATGCCAGTCTGCATTCATATCACGCATTAAGTCACGGCTTGCTTCATAGATAGTAAAGGTAGGGTCTAAAGTGAAATCTAGTGCAAGTAACTCATCACGTACGCTCAGCCACTTTTCACTTCCTTGCTTCGCGGCTTGTTGCCATAATCGACCCGCTTCACCAAACCTGTCCTGCTCATTATTGTAATTATAGTTAGGCGAATAGTTCTGAATATGTTGATGTTCAAACAAAGCTTCGGGCAAACCGTACCAATGTTCCATAGTCGTTAAACCAAGGCGAGCTGAATCAATAACATTCATATTGGTCACATCAAGTTGTGCATGATGCATCATACTGCCTAAGCCTTGCTTTTTAGCTTCAGTTAAAGCCGCTTTCATGATCTCTGGTGTAGCGCCGAAAAACTTAATGCCTTTAGCACCTTTTTTAGGGATAGATTCCACCCATTTTTTTGCTTGTTTAGCCGTTGTTATCGGTTCTTTTAAGCCCAGGCCAAAGCCAAAGTAAGGAACAATACGTGGTGCAGCAATAGTATTATCATTACTGCGCTTAACGTGATCCATTACCCAATCTATACCATTAAAGCTACCCGGCTCTCGTACTGTAGTTATGCCGTGAGCTAACCATAATTTGAATACATACTCCGCAGGGATATTCTCCGCACTGCCACCTATGTGGGCGTGCATGTCAATAAAACCAGGTAGAATATACTGACCTTCAATGTTTATTTCTTTATCACCTTCTTTTGCGATAGGGCGGTGTGTTGAAATGATAGGAACATTAGGATTACCAACATTAACGATTCGTACAATGCGATCATTCTCTATAACGATATCCATAGGGCCGCGCGCTGGCGAGCCTTCACCGTTAACAATTATGCCACCACGTAAAATAAGACGTTTATATGGGCCTTGCCCTTCTTTTCTATCAGGTGCTTTTTCTCCGGCAGAGGCAAATACTGTGGCACTTAGTAATGTGCAAAGTAAAATGAGAAATTTTTTCATTGTGACTCCCATATTTTATGGTTGAGGTCCATGGCAAAACTTAGCCATATATTATTTTATTATTAATTAGCCATTTCAGGATACACTAGGAATTAATTCGAAAGAACGTTATTCAGAAGATAATTATTATTGTCTAGAGCTTGTTGTTTGAATAAGAATGAATATTTCAAAAAAATATGGAGGATTTACGTGATAGAAGAAACAATAAAACCTAGGTTTTGTGAAACTGATGGTCTAGGACATATTAATAATACGGTTGTTGCACAATGGTTTGAAGGGGCGAGAGACCCCGTTTTTAGATGGTTTACTCCTGAACTTAGTATCAAAAAGTGGCAACTGATTCTAGCCAAAACCACGGTCGAGTTTCATGCTGAGTTGCAGTATGGGAAAGGAGTTGAATTAAAAATGTATATAAGTCGCATTGGTAATAGTTCATTTGATGTCTATCAAGAAGCTTGGCAAGAAGGAATTAAATGTGCGTCAGGTACTGCTGTTATGGTTAATTTTGATTATCAGGCTAAAAAATCTAAAAAAATATCGGCAGAAATTATTGAACAAATGCTTAAGCACAGTATTAGGTAATTAACTTATACAGACTGGAGTCATTTTTATGTGGTTAAAGATCCTAATATAAATAGAGCACATAAAATATTTAATTTTAGCTAAAACATCAAGATAGAAAGTAGTGAGTAAAATAAGCCATTTTTTTCTCAGAAAGCGCTCGAATTTCATCGGCTCTCGTAATAGAATTACTCTCTTAAAATTTTTTTAATAAAAAGCATGAATACGATAAGCTATTTAGTTAGCCGTATTTAGTTTAATAGCACAATCAATAGGATATTTTCATGGCGGGTGTAAATAAAGTAATCATAGTCGGTAACTTAGGTAAAGATCCTGAGGTACGTTTTATGCCAAATGGTGGTGCGGTAGCAAATATTACTGTCGCAACGTCTGATACATGGAAAGACAAACAGTCAGGTGAACAAAAAGAGAAGACTGAATGGCATCGCGTGGTGTTGTTTGGAAAGTTAGCTGAAATTGCTGGCGAGTATTTGAAAAAAGGCTCTAAGGTATATCTTGAAGGTTCATTACAAACTAAAAAGTGGACAAATCAGCAAGGACAAGATCAATATACAACAGAGATTGTTTTACAGGGATTTAACGGCGTAATGCAAATGTTAGACGGTAAATCGTCTCAAGGCCAAAGTGGCGGATTTTCTAATCAAGGGCAACAACAGTCAGGTGGCTTCTCTCAGCAACAAGCCCCACAACAGTCAGGTGGTTTCTCTCAACAACAAGCACCACAGCAGTCAGGTGGCTTCTCTCAACAACAAGCTCAGCAAGCAGCCCCACAGCAATCTGGTGGTTTCGCTCCTCAAGCAGCACCACAGCAATCAGGTGGTTTTTCTCAACAACAAAATCAGCAGCAAGCCCCACAACAGCAGGCTTATAATAAACCGCAACAACAAGGCGGTTTCCAGCAGCAACAGCAAGCACCTAAAGTAAATCCACAAGAGCCATCAATCGATTTTGATGATGATATTCCATTTTAGGAAACAATTTTTAGCATGTAACGTTTTAAAAACCCGCTCTTATAGCGGGTTTTTCTGTTAATAGGAAGCAGTAATCTTTTTGTGTTTAAGCGGGCTTTCTAATTTGAAATACCAATGAACAATAAGCAGTTATTTAGTTTTTATTATTAAAAAACTAATGATGAAAAACTCACTTTTTACTGTTTTTCTAAATGTAACGTTAGCCTACATATCTGTTTCTAAGTGTTTAATTTTTGACGTTAAAGTGTGTTTTTTAACCGTCTTTTGTTCGATTATTATTATGTTGCTAATTGTTACATAAATTAAGCCAATAATTGCCGTAAATAGTAGCATTCTGGCTCACTTTAGATTAAATTTGCCGCCCTTATTCTAGTACAGTTAACAAGAGCGCCTTATGTCAGAAAATACTCTCCCTCAACTCGAACAACTGATCGAAAAAATTATTGCTAAAAATAATCAACTAACAAATTTAGTTGCCGAATTGGAACTGCAAAAAGCAGGACTTATGGATGAAAATGAAACCTTTCAACTTGAAGCGCTAGAAAATGAAGAAAAACAAAAGCAAACCAACAATTCATTAAGTCATTTGTTAGAAAAATTACAAAGCGTTGAAGAGGTTAGTTAATGTTTGCTAAAGACTCTAAAGGGATCAGCATTGAAGTTATGGGGAAGCAACACCAGTTTGCCTGCTCAGCTGAACAAGCAGAGGATTTAAAAGAAGCGGCTAGTCAACTTGCTGTTATGTGTAATGATATTAAGCAGCAAACAGGCACTGGTAACAATGAACGTGCTTTATTGGTCGCATCAATTAATTTAAGTTATTCATTATTAATGGCTAACAATAAAATTAAAGGCTACCAGCAAGGACACCATGCTTTACTGACCACATTGGAAAATGCGATCAATTCTTAATTATCGCAATTTTTATTGTTAAGTATTCGGTAAAACTTGCGCGTTAATGTCTCGCACTATTCAATTACCCTATTTTAGGAAACTTGCTTTATGGCTGATGCCAGCATTGAATTTAAAGGGTCGAGCTTTACCTTATCTGTTTTACATTTGAAAACATCGGTATTAGCTGACCTTCGTATTGATTTAATAAAAAAGGTTGCTCAAGCGCCAGATTTTTTTTATCTGGTCCCTATCGTTGTAGATATTGAACGACTGGATAGTTCTATTGATTATCAAGCGGTAAAGTCATTGGTTGAAGAGTTCAAGTTTACCTTTGTCGGCTTTACAGGCGCTGTTACTAAAGAGCAGCGAAAGCTAATTCGTGAGCTGGGTTTCTCGTTTGTTAACACGGCAAATAAGTCAGTCAAAAATAAAGAGATTACTATAGAAAAACCTGATACTTCAACAACGTTAATAACAACTGATGAAGCTATTGCGAAAAAGGTTGAGCAAGCTAAAGATTCACCTGAGCTCTCGTTATTCACTGACAAAATACACCGTGGGCAAATTCGTTCAGGTCAACAAATTTACGCTAAAGGTCAAAATTTAGTGATTATTGGCTCAGTATCCGCAGGAGCTGAAGTGATTGCTGATGGGAATATTCATGTGTATGGCTCATTGCGCGGCCGAGCAATTGCTGGCGCTAAAGGTCATCATCAAGCACAAATTTATTGTCAAAATCTTGAAGCAGAGCTGGTGTCTATCAATGGTAACTATTGGCTGAGTGAGTCCATGGAACAACATTGGAGCACTCCGGCTTATATACATTTATCTGACGCTGAATTGGTGTCATCTAAACTCATTTAGTTTATATAGAGAGGTATTCGGTCTATGGCACGAATAATAGTAGTAACATCAGGAAAAGGTGGCGTGGGTAAAACAACATCCAGCGCCGCAATTGGTATTGGTTTGGCGTTGAAAGGTCACAAAGTAGTACTTATCGACTTTGATATTGGTTTACGTAACCTTGACCTTATTATGGGCTGTGAACGTCGTGTAGTGTATGATTTTGTCAATGTGATTAATGGTGAGGCGACTTTAAATCAAGCCTTAATTAAAGACAAACGTGTCAGTAGTCTGTCGATTTTACCCGCTTCACAAACGCGTGATAAAGATGCATTAAATAAAGAAAATGTTGGTACGGTACTCGAAGAACTGGGCACAATGTTTGATTATATCATTTGTGATTCACCTGCTGGTATTGAAGCTGGCGCTATGATGGCGCTCTATTATGCTGATGAAGCGATTGTTACAACAAACCCGGAAGTATCATCAGTGCGTGATTCTGATCGTATCTTAGGTATGTTAGCGAGCCGTTCTCGCCGTGCTGAGCTTGGTTTAGATCCAATTAAGGAACATTTGTTATTAACACGTTATTCTCCTAAGCGAGTTGAGGAGGGCGAAATGCTTAGTGTTGAAGATGTTGAAGATATTTTAGCTATACCTCTGTTAGGCGTCATTCCAGAGTCACAAGCAGTACTTAAAGCATCAAATGCCGGTGAGCCGGTTATTTTAGATACAGAAAGTGATGCAGGCAAAGCTTATCAAGATGTTATTGATCGTCTTTTAGGTGAAACGGTTGAATTTAGGTTTTTAGCGACTGAGAAAAAAGGCATTCTCAGTCGTTTATTTGGAGGTTAACATGGCATTACTTGATTATTTTTTACGTAAAAAAGAAAAGCAAGTAACAACGGCTTCTAAAGCCAAAGAGCGTTTGCAAATTATTGTTGCGCATGAACGTAATAATCGAAATAAGCAGCCCGATTATTTACCACAGTTAACAGAAGATATTCTGAATGTATTGCGTAAATACATTCAAGTATCAGATAAAAGTTTATCCGTTAACCTAGATAAAAAAGGTGGCGATTTGAATGTACTTGAGTTAAATATTGAGTTGCACGATGAGAATAATCCAAGTTAAGTAACATGGTTATTTGAGACAAAAAAAGGATACTCATGTATCCTTTTTTTGTCTCTAAAATTTACAATTAATTGCTTTGGAAATCTCTGCATTGCTATTTTACTTGGCTTACGTCGGTTTGTTAGGTCAAGGCAGCTGTATTGTTAGGGGAAGAATTCAGTTGGAATTAACGCTATAAATAACCCCCACAAATTTCAGACACAATAAAGCCTACCGAAGTAGGCTTTTATCAAAATAATTAAAGGTTAATTATTTTCTAGCAGCGTCTTTAGCTGCTTTTGCTGCTTTAACTTCAGCAATTACAGTTTCACTTAGCTTACGTCGGTTTGTTAGGACAAGGCACATGTATTGTTAGGGGAATAATTCAGTTGGAATTAACGCTATAAATAATCCCCACAAATAGCAGACACAAAAAAGCCTACCGAAGTAGGCTTTTATCAAAATAATTAAAGGTTAATTATTTTCTAGCAGCGTCTTTAGCAGCTTTTGCCGCTTTAACTTCAGCAATTACAGTTTCACTTAGCTTACGTCGGTTTGTTAGGACAAGGCAGCTGTATTGCTAGTTGAGATAATTCCGTTGGAATTCTCTTAATGCCTTATACGCTTAGCTATCAAATTTCAGACACAAAAAAGCCTACCGAAGTAGGCTTTTATCAAAATAATTAAAGGTTAATTATTTTCTAGCAGCGTCTTTAGCAGCTTTAGCTGCTTTAACTTCAGCAATTACAGTTTCAGCTACGTTGTTAGGACAAGGCATGTAGTGAGAGAATTCCATAGAGAATTGACCACGACCTGATGTCATTGTACGTAATGATCCGATGTAACCGAACATTTCTGAAAGAGGTACGTCAGCCTTAATACGAACACCAGAAACACCTGCGTCTTGACCACCGATCATGCCACGACGACGGTTTAAATCACCAATAACATCACCAACGTGATCATCAGGAGTAAACACATCAACTTTCATGATAGGTTCAATTAACTGAGCACCAGCTTTTGGAATTGATTGACGGAAAGCACCACGAGCAGCAAGTTCAAATGCAACAGCAGATGAATCGACAGCATGGAAACCACCATCGTATAATTCAATTTCAACGTCAAGTACAGGGAAACCAGCAAGAACACCAGTCTCCATCATGCCTTTGAAGCCCTTCTCGATTGCTGGGAAGAATTCTTTAGGAACATTACCACCAACAACAACAGAGCTGAATACGAAACCAGAACCAGGTTCGCCGGGCTTGATACGGTAATCGATTTTACCGAACTGACCAGAACCACCAGATTGTTTCTTATGAGTATAAGAATCTTCAATCGCTGCAGTAATTGTTTCACGGTAGGCAACTTGTGGCTTACCAACTTCTAATTCAACACCGTAGGTACGTTTTAGAATATCTACTTTGATATCTAAGTGAAGTTCACCCATACCAGATAAAATCGTTTCACCTGAATCTTGATCAGTTTCAACTTTAAACGTTGGATCTTCTGCAACCATTTTACCGATACAAAGACCCATTTTCTCAGTTGAGCCTTTATCTTTTGGTGTTACCGCAATTGAAATTACCGGCTTAGGGAATACCATAGCTTCTAGAACGATTGGCGCCTTAGGATCACATAATGTGTGACCTGTCTGAACGCCACTTTTCATACCAACAATTGCGATGATATCACCGGCTTGAGCAGAAGTAAGTTCGTTACGGTCATCGGCTTGCATTTCACACATACGGCCAACACGCTCAGTTTTACCTGTTGCAGCATTAAGAATGGTATCGCCTTTCTTCAATGTACCTGAATAGATACGTACGAAAGTCAATGTACCAAAACGGTCATCAGTGATTTTGAATGCTAACGCTTTGAATGTTTCATCTGCAGAAACAATTGCGTATTCACCGTTTGGCTCACCTTCTTCATCAGTTAGTGGTTGTGGATCAACATCTGTAGGTGAAGGCAAGTAATCAACAACAGCATCAAGAATGTTTTGAACACCTTTGTTTTTGAAAGCAGAACCACAGTAAGTAGGGAAGAAGTCCATAGTACGTGTACCTTTACGGATACAACGCTTGATATCTTCCATAGATGGCTCAGTGCCTTCTTCTAGGTATGCTTCGAAAAGATCATCATCTTGCTCAAGCGCAGTTTCAAGAAGCATTTCACGGTATTCTTCTACTTTGTCAACCATGTCCGCAGGAACATCTTGAATTTCAAAGTTCTCAGGAAGACCTGTGTCATCCCATACCCATGCTTTACGAGTAAGTAGGTCAACAACACCAGTAAACTCATCTTCAGTACCAATTGGCAATACCATGATAAGTGGGTTAGCACCTAATACGTCTTTAGTTTGTTTAACAACACGGTAGAAATCAGCACCTAAACGGTCTAATTTGTTTACAAAGATAATACGTGCAACTTCTGAGTCATTCGCGTAACGCCAGTTAGTTTCTGATTGTGGTTCAACACCACCAGAACCACAGAATACACCAACACCACCATCAAGTACTTTAAGTGAACGGTAAACTTCAACTGTGAAATCAACGTGACCAGGAGTATCGATAACGTTGAAACGGTGATCGTTCCAAAAACAACTTACCGCAGCAGACTGGATGGTAATACCGCGCTCAGCTTCCTGTTCCATGAAATCAGTTGTTGACTCACCGTCATGTACTTCACCAGTTTTGTGGATCTGACCGGTTAATTTAAGGATACGTTCAGTTGTTGTGGTTTTACCAGCATCAACGTGAGCGAAGATACCAATGTTTCTGTATT
>Ga0209395_1002033_pt1 | contig 27328 bp, 21 predicted proteins | sample GOMGulsemesocosm_3_FD_184635 | JGI IMG/M metagenome (GOLD analysis project Ga0209395, IMG submission 184635) | Methane-oxidizing microbial communities from mesocosms in the Gulf of Mexico - GOM9D Gulf of Mexico (SPAdes) (version 2) | ecosystem: Environmental > Aquatic > Marine > Cold seeps... | reverse complement strand
TAAATCAGGCGGGGGATCTCCCGCCCTCATTAGGTAGTCTTAAATCACTTAAATGCAAGTAATTCGAAGCTGGCCATTTAATACCAGCGGACAGAAACATTCAACGCCTAATCAGTAACACGCCGCATTGTGTAAATAAGTATCAAGACAGGTAACGTTCGCAAATAAATTCGCGGGGAAAAGGGTAACAAAGCCTATAACAGCGGGCTTTATAGTGGGGTTGCTGGGTTTAACCCGACGACGACAAGTGCATAACGCTTGGTTACAGCACTTGTTACGGAAAGTGGGGCAGGCGTCAATAGCTGAACTCTATCGCTATGACTCAGCAGTCAGAACCACTGGACAGCACCACTTTTCAAGCCTTACTCAAGCGGCCGCAATACGCTCAAAACACAAGAACGCATAGGCAGGATCGTGCCGCTTTTCGGGTTGCTGGCTGGATACCTGCTGCCACTGCGATGCTGACATAGCAGGAAACCAAGCATCGCCCTCGATCTCTGAATACACTTGCGTTAGATAAACGCGGTCAGCAACCGGCAACATTAATTCGTAGATCTGCGCGCCGCCAATGACCATAATTTCTGCTGGCTCTTCAGCCGACGCCACAGCCAGCGCGTCCTCCAGAGTACGGACGACCTTAACGCCGTCGGCCAACCAATCGGCTTGACGCGTGACCACAATATTAGTGCGCCCCGGCAGCGGGCGGCCTATCGAATCATAGGTTTTACGACCCATGATGATCGGCTTACCCATGGTAGTGGCCTTAAAGTACTTGAGGTCTTCCGGCAGATGCCAAGGCAAGGTGTTATTCACACCGATCACTCGATTTAACGACTGCGCCACAATTAACGCCAAGGGTATTTTCTTTTTAATCACAACCAGTCTCACTTACAGATAAAAAAGCATTAAACCGAAAAAGGGTACTGGATCGGGTCGTGATGCTCATACCCCTCCACCTCAAAGTCGTCCATCGTCACCCAGGTTTCCAGATCTTTTAGGGTTTTAATATCCGGGTTGATGGTTAACGTCGGTGCCGCTAACGGCTCGCGTTTGAGCTGCACGTCACGCATCAACGCCAACTGATCCTCATAGATGTGTGCATTGACAATCTTGTGATAAGCCACACCCGCTTTTTTACCGGTGATCTGTGCCATTAAAGCCAAGAATGTAAACACTTGAATTTGATTGAAATTCAAACCCAATGGCACGTCACATGAGCGCTGAAAGCTGGTGAGATAGAGGGTGTCACCGAGCATGGAAAAATTGTGGGTGTGCATACACGGACGCAGGCAACCCATGTGGAATTCACCCGGGTTGTAGAACGAGATAATTTCACCGCGATCATCGAGACCACGGGTTAAGTTGTCCACGACCTTTTGCAACTGATCGACAACCCCACCATCAGGTTTGGCCCACGCACGACCCTGGATACCATAGACGCGACCCATGTCGTCCTCGCCCTTACGGTGCAGGTTGTTATTCCACGACTCGTTAAGGTTTGCATTGGCGTCCCAAGTTTTCGTGCCCAACTTGCGAAAGTCAGCGGCGTTGTCGTAACCGCGAATGTAGCCGAGGAATTCAGCAATCGCAGATTTCCAGTAACTCTTACGCGTGGTAATTAGCGGGAAGGCATTGTCACCGACCTGATATTCAAGGTCGGCATTAATCACGGTCAGGCAGCGCTTGCCTGTGCGCTCATTCTCTACCCATTGACCATCATCAATGATGCGCTGGCACAGATTTAAATATTGCTGCATGAGGATTCTCTATTTACATTAAGTTTTACTTTTTATTTCTTGTGACTGTCTGTATGCCCAGCCAAGCAATAATAAGCCGCCCAATATCATCGGCGCACTGAGCATCTGACCGCGTGTCATCCAACCCATCCAGTCAAAACCAATGTGGCTGTCAGGCTCGCGGAAAAACTCCACTATAAAACGGAAGCAACCGTAAAGGGTTACAAACAACCCCGTTACCGCCATGCGCGGTCTAGGTTTAGCAGAAAACCAAAGCACAATAACAAACAAGACAACCCCTTCTAAGAAGGCTTGGTACAACTGTGAAGGATGCCGTGCCAACTGCTCAGGATCACGGGGGAAGACCATCGCCCAAGACACATCGGTCGCACGCCCCCAGAGCTCTTGACCGATAAAATTACCCAGCCGCCCCAAACCCAACCCAAGCGGCACCAATGGAATTACAAAATCCGTTAGCGCCCAAAAAGGCTGTTTGAGCTTATGTGCGTATAAAAGCAGAGCCACAGCCACACCCAATAGCCCACCATGAAAAGACATGCCGCCTTCCCATACGCGCAATAACCACAGCGGGTCAGTCAAGAAACGCTCAAAGTGATAAAACAAAACGTAACCACAGCGGCCACCGAGGATCACCCCCACGGCACTGTAAATAATCAGGTCTTCTACCTGTGTCGAGCTAACCACAGAGCCACGCTTGAGCGAGCGGCGCATTGCCAGCCACCAGGCCGCCGTAAAGCCGAGCAGATACATAATACCGTACCAATGCACCTGCAGAGGGCCGAGGACACGGCCAGCGATTTCAAGCGGACCAACAGACAGAGCAATAGGGTCCAGTGAGGGGTAACTCAGCATAAAGTATTATCTTTTTGTGTAAATAAAGTCTGACGCCCTTGGCAACCAAACCGCGACGACCCCATCATAACAACTCCGCAGATCGCCGGCTGTTTATGTCAGCGAAAAGTAAGAATAAAAAAACTGCGCGCCAATCAACAAAAGCACGACAGAAAACGCCTTTTGTAATTTCTTCGCCGGTAGACGATGGGCCAGTTTAGCCCCAATGCGGGTGGCTGGCGCACTGCAAATAACAAGGCCAATAAATGCGGGCCAATACACAAAGCCGCTACTGACTTCAGGCAGCATAGGATTCCCCCAGCCCTGCCAAACAAACGACAAGCTACCGGCTAACGCCAGCGGAAAACCCTGCGCAGCAGACGTCGCAACAGCGCGCTGCATAGACACACGGCAGTAGCGCAGGTAAGGCACAGTCAGTGAGCCGCCGCCGATACCAAACAGAGAAGACAGCGCGCCAATCATCGTACTGGCCACACCACCAGCCCAAACGCCCGGCAGCGGCGCGCGATCTTGAGCCAGCGACACCAACTGAGTAAAACCAATCAATACCAGAAACAGTCCCAATGCCAACTGCAGCAGAGGGCCCGCCAACTGCGCAGCGAACACCCCTCCCAGCCAAGCACCTAACAGCAACCCCGGCACCCAGCGACGCAACAACAGCCAGTCCACCGCGCCCTTTTGGTGATGGGTGCGAGTCGCCACCATTGAGGTCACCACGATACAGGCAAGCGAGGTCCCCACCGCGAGGTGGGTCAAAATTGACTCGTCATACCCCAGCAAGGTAAAGCTATAAATCATGGCCGGCACCATCACCACGCCACCACCCAAACCGAACAACCCAGCAATCAAGCCTGCCACACACCCCACCAACGCAAACAACAGCCACACAGTGAACATAAATCCATCAAACTCCATATCCGTTAACCAGAACAACGCCTACCCCCCTCTTTACTCAGCAGGGTTTGTTACACTGGCGGGCCAGACTACTTGGAATTACTGACTTTCTCCATGTGCTTAATAACCTTCGCCCTACAACAACACCCAGAATATCCCCTCATCGTCGCCGCGAACCGCGATGAGTTCTTTGCACGCCCTACCCGTGCAGCGCAATTTTGGGACAGCAAGACGGAGAAGGAAGGCGCCCCACCCTTTATGGCAGGCCGCGACCTGCAAGCAGGCGGCACCTGGCTCGGGTTAAATCGCACTGGGCGCTTCGCCGCGCTCACCAACTACCGAGAGGCCTCAACAGGCGCGCCGCAATCACAGCCATCGCGCGGCGCTTTGCCAGTCAATGCCCTCTGCACGAATGAGCCCAGCCATGACTACCTGCATACACTGGCCCACAGCGCTGGCGATTACAGTGGTTTTAACCTCATAACCGGTACCGCTAAAGCACTCTACTACTACAGCAATCGCCACGACTCGCCGCCCCAGCGACTTTCGTCCGGATACTACGGTCTCAGCAATGGTCTGCTCGACAGCCCTTGGCCCAAGGTCGACAGCAGCCGAGCGCTACTGCAAAGCATCGTAGAACAGGACAAACGGCTAACCCGTTCCGCGGGCGCCCAAGTTTTGACTAAGCAGCTACTGCAAATGATGCGCAACCAGCAGCTGGCCAGCTGGCACGACCTGCCCAACACCGGCGTTCCCGAGGCACTGGAACATCAGCTTTCATCTCGCTTTATAGAACACCCTGAGCTGCCAGGTTACGGCACCCGAGCCACCACCATTGTGCTCATAGATCGCCAACAGCGCGCATACTTTTTTGAACGCAGCTTTAATAGGGAAGGCGAGGTGGAATCTGAGGCCTATGAGCACTGGGCCATATAAAATCAGCCGCTTTCAGCGCAAACAATGAACAGCACCTGCGATTTCGTTAATACTATCCAGCATTATTTTAATACCTTTAGGTAATAACACCTTTGCGGTATCAATTAATTTGCAATTTGAGCAACAGATTTCGCTCATTCGCCTACACAGCGATATGATCGTTGCCATACTTGTCAGCATGACGCATTACGCAACCCAACAACCCCGCAACAATCAACGCCCAACCCTGCTTATTTTTACCCTGATCGCAGCCTGCCTCGGGGGGTTTTATCTCGCCTATAACGCCAACACTCAACTGACACCGGTGTTACCTCCTCTGGCCGCCAACAACAGCCTGCAGCGCTGGCTACTCGACGAAAATGATCAGCTGCAGGAAAATAACACCCTGCATCACATAGGTACCGTCGGTCGTATTTACGCGCGCACCAACTACCAAATGCTGTGGTTGGACGGATTTACACTCGCCCCCACCGGCGAACTGCTGCTGCAACAACTGCTCGAGACCAGCGCCGACCAGCTCATCGACTATCAATATCATTTGAGCTACATCCAACAGCGCCTGCATAACATGCAAATGACGCCACGTGCAGCAACGGCACTCGACATACAGCTAACCGATGCTTTCATCTCCTACGCTGAAGATGTGATGAGTAATCAGCTACTGCCCGATACCCTGCGCAAACAACAACTTCTACAACCCGTTGCCTACCACCCAAGTCAAAACAGTCACGGCATAGATCACAACAACATCATTCGCCTCGTATCGGAGAATCAAAGCAGACGCCAACTCAACAAAGTTCTGCACGGCATGGCACCCAAGCATAATGACTATAAACAACTACGCTTGGCCTTAGTTCAATACCAAGAACTGGCCAAACACTGGCAACCGCTCAGTGAAGGTCCTACACTCAAGCTCGGCCAGAGGCACCCACAAGTGGTTGAACTGCGCGAGCTGCTAAGCCTGTATGGTGACTATCCCTTACACAAAAGCATACTGCTTGAGTGGTTCGCCGACGACACCCCGCTCACTGAAAAACAGGCACAAACACTGGATGAATCTCTGGTCGCCAGTCTTAAGCAGTTCCAACAGCGCCACGGCATGCAGACCAGCGGCAAGCTCGACAAGCAAACCCGCAAACGCCTTAACGTGCCGCCACTGCAACGCATTCGCCAAATCGCACTCAACATGAAGCGCTGGCGTGAACTGCCTGCCGACCTAGGCGAGCGCTTCCTGTGGGTCAATATGACCGACTACAGCCTACAACTGATTAATCAAGGCGCAACTGAGCTCGAAATGAAAGTCATCATCGGTAAAACCTACCGAAAAACCCCCGCGTTAAAAGAGTCCATCAATACGCTGGTTCTGAACCCCTCCTGGAACGTCCCGCGCCGTATTGGCCTCTACGACATACTGCCGCAAGCACGCAAAGACACGGCTTACCTCACGTCCCGTAACATTCGCGTATTGGAGAGTTGGAGCAATCCAGTTGAGGTGCCAATTGACACGATTGACTGGAAAAACGCCACCGCACGCAACTTTAAATACCGCTTCCAACAAGCGCCTGGGGACAATAACGCCCTGGGTAGCGTTAAGTTCGTAATACCCAATGACATGTCCATCTACCTGCACGACACCAGCCACCCAGAGCTCTTCGCACGCCACAAGCGCGCCCTAAGCTCCGGCTGTGTCAGGGTTGAGAAACCTATGCAGCTGGCCAGAGCGCTGCTTAAAGGCAAGAAGAATTGGGGCAATTCGCGCATAGACTCACAGCTAGAGAGCGGGGAGACACGGTACGTAAAGCTACCTAAACCCGTCCCCACCTACCTTGCCTATCTCACAGCATGGGTTGATAAAGACCAACTCATTCAATTCCGCGATGACGTCTATCAACGCGACCAGATCGTTAGCAATACCGAAAAGACCGCTATAGAGCTCTAACTTATTGATAAGCAAAGCTTTCCCCCCCTCTCAACACTCCTTCCATATTCCCACCCAGAATATGAAGTAAGTATTTATTAACCTTCTGCTATACATATGCTCTGGCTCTTGGCATAATTTTGTGCGCTCGCTCACCGTAAGCGACTCGTATTTTTCACAATAATAAATCTATTTTTGAGCCCCTTTTTTTATGTCTGTTTCTCGCCGTCAACTCCTCAAGTTTTCCAGCATCGCAGCTCTGACTAGCCTTAGCCCCCTAGCCCTTGCCAATCAACAGGCACCGACGCGCAGCCTAGCGCTGCGAAACTTACATACGGGTGAGGCTACCAACGCCACCTACTGGGCCGATGGTCAGTATCAGATGGATGAATTAGCACAATTGAACCGCCTGTTGCGCGATCACCGCAACGATCAGGTGACAGAGATGGACCCGCTGCTGCTCGATAATATTCACCGCTTACAAGCGCAGATGGATCACAGCGGTGAAGTCCACATCATTTCTGGTTATCGCTCCCCAGAGAGCAACGAGAAGCTGCGTAAGATGGGGCATCGAGTAGCCAAAAAGAGCTTTCACCTGCAGGGGCGCGCCATTGATTTGCGTCTGCCAAAGCAAGCGTTACCAGAAGTGCACCGCGCCGCATTAAATTTGCGCGCAGGTGGCGTGGGTTATTACCCGCGCAGTAACTTCATCCACCTGGATACAGGCCGAGTACGCCGCTGGGGCTAACCGCCAAGCAAGAAGCAAGGGTAAGCGCAGAACCCTTCTTCCTGAGACATAAAAAAACCGCCAACTGGCGGTTTTTTATCAGCCATGGCTTAGGACTTAGGCCCCAGTAGCCGAGTGAAACCTGGCCGGTTCAATACACGCTCCATACAACGGCTGACAGACTCGGCGTCTGGTTGAGTCATCACGTCTGCAAGCAGAGCTTGCGCCTCCTGCAAACTGATACCGCGAATGGCGGACTTCACCTTCGGCAGGTTGGTGGCGTTCATCGACAGCACGTCATAGCCCATTGCCAACAACAAAACCGCCGCACCTGGATCACCCGCCAGCTCACCGCAGATACTGACACTCGAGCCCTGACTGTGAGCCGCCTCTACAATGCTCTGCAGCGCCTGTAACACCGCAGGGTGAAAAGCTTGATAAAGATCCGCGACCTGGGGGTTGTTGCGATCTACAGCCAACAAATACTGGGTTAAGTCATTACTGCCCACCGATAGGAAGTCAGAGCGCGATGCCAACTCCCGAGCTTGATACACCGCCGCTGGCACTTCAATCATCACCCCGATGGGCGGCAGCTGAATTTGATAACCCTCTTCTAAGAGCTCATGAAAGGCGCGATGAACCAAGGTCTTAGCCGCATCCAACTCGCTGATGCTGGTTATCATCGGCAACATAATACGCATGTTATTGAGGCCTTCACTGGCCTTCAGCATTGCACGCACCTGCGCCAAAAAGATCTCTGGGTGGTCAAGGGTCACACGAATACCGCGCCAACCAAGGAAGGGGTTTTCCTCATCGATAGGAAAATAGGGCAGCGATTTATCCCCACCCACATCCAGCGTCCGCATGGTCACCGTGTGCGGGGCAAACGCTTCCAGCTGCTCGCGATAGATCACACGCTGCTCCTCCTCAGAAGGAAAGCGGTCGCGCAATAAAAACGGGATCTCCGTGCGATACAGCCCGACACCTTCAGCACCCCGTTCCAGCGAGCGCACCACATCAGCCATCAAACCGGTATTAACCCAGAGCGGCACACGATAATTATCGGTCGTTTCACAGGGTAAATCTTTAAGCGCCTCAAGCCCTTTAACCAGCTCGCGCTCTTCCTCGCAAATAGCTTCATAGTGTTTACGAAGGTTGGCACTCGGGTCCGTATACAGCACACCTCGATAGCCATCGACCACCAGTTCACGGGCGTCAACTTGCCTAAAGGGTAGGTCGACGGCTCCCATGACGGTTGGCACCCCCATCGCACGAGCCAAAATAGCCACGTGGGAGTTGCTCGAGCCCTGCACGGAAACCATACCCACCAGTTTATCCTGTGGGATCTCGCCGAGCATCGAGGCCGTCAGCTCCTCGCCGACCAAGATAGTGTTGTCAGGGTAGACGCGGTCTTGGTGGGCCGACTCCTGCAGGTGTGCTAATACGCGCTGCCCCAAGTCTCGAACATCAGCCGCCCGCTCGCGTAAATAGGGGTCGTTCATGGCATTGAATGTACGCTCGTGCTCGAGGATCACCTCACTCCAAGCGTAGGCAGAAGAAATGCCCTCACAGATTCGGTCTGTCACCTCGCTCGCCAGCGAGGCATCGTCCAACATCGCCAAGTAAGCGTCGAACAGGGCCTGCTCTTGAGTATTCAAGCGCGCTTTAAGCTGCTCGCCTAGGCCACTAATCGTCTCGCGGGCGGCGATCAAAGCGGCTTGAAAAAAAGCCAATTCAGCCGCTATATCATCCACTTGGCGAAAAGGCACCGCGCGCAGATCCGCCGCCTGAGAGATCACCACGGCCTTACCTATGGCGACACCCGGCGCCCCAGCTACACCACTGAACTTTGCCTCTGAGGCCTGCTGCCCCATATTTTTAAGCGCGCCCGTCGCACGGGCGTGGGCAATAACACCGGCCAACTGCGCGGACATGGTAACGAGAAAGGCCTCATCACCCTCATCAAAGCGGCGCTGCTCATGCTGTTGAATAACCAACACACCGAGCACTTCACGGTGGTGAATGATGGGGGCGCCAAGAAATGAGCTAAAACGCTCTTCGCCCGTTTCGGGAAAGTATTGGTATTTCGGGTGGGCCGTGGCTTGCTCTAAATTGATAGGTTCTTCACGCACCGCCACATGACCAACCAAACCCTCATCTAAACCGAGGCTCACCTGGCCAATTGCGTTGGCGTTCAAACCGTCCGTCGCCATCAACAGATAGCGCTTATTCGCATCGAGGAGGTAAGCTGAACACACCTCGGTTTTCATCACCCCTTTAACTCGACGGACGATAATATCGAGTGCCGATTGCAAATCACGCGCCGCGTTAACTTCCTGAACAATACTACGCAGTGAATTGAGCATCGGTGATTATCCTCCTGCCGCGCTGGCTTCTAAAGTCGAGTGCGCCACAGACAGCTCTTTCAGCGCGCGTCGATAAACGTCGCGCTTAAAACTCACCACCTGATCGAGCGGGTACCAGTAACTCACCCAGCGCCAGCCATCAAACTCTGCTGGGCCATCATGGCAATCCACCGCCACACTGCTGTCTTCACTGATCAATTGCAGCAAAAACCACTTTTGCTTTTGACCAACACAAAGGGGGTTCGAACCATGCCGTAATAGGCGTTTAGGCAGACGATAGCGCAGCCATCCACGGGTGCGAGCGATAATTTTAACGTCTTTTTTACGCAGGCCCACCTCTTCAAACAGCTCTCGGTAGAGCGCTTGTTCGGCACTTTCGTTATCATTAATACCGCCCTGAGGAAACTGCCAAGCATCTTGGCCTCCAACGCGGCGGGCCCAGAGCAACTGACCTTGGGCATTGGCAATGACAATACCTACGTTCGGTCTGAAACCGTCAGCGTCTATCACTCAGGAACTCCCTTTAGTTGCATTCACCTTTACCAACACTCATTGTTCCACAAATATTTAATTTTCACCAATATAACCAATAGCTTAGGGAAACTAGCAAGCGAGCCCGCGCAAACCAACTCGCGCTCTGAGGTAATTTTCTTGTTGCCGCCGAAACGGCTCTGTATGCTTGCGCCCCAGACCCCACGCCTGCATCGAACGATGACAGCCGCAGGCGCCCACTTAAAATCCGAGGTAGATCCCCGTGAGCCTGGCCATTTTCGATTTAGACCACACCCTAATCGCCACCGACAGCGACCACGGCTGGGGGGAGTTCATGGTCGAGCAAGGTCTGGTAGACGCCAGCGTGTACAAAACCGAGAACGATCGTTTTTACGCCGACTACGAACGCGGTGAGCTCGATATCCAAGCCTATAACGAGTTCTCACTAGAGCCATTAACACGCTTTAGTATGGACGAACTAGCCAGTTTACACGCCCGATTTACCCGCGAGAAAATAACCCCTGCGATGCTGCCAAAGGCCACAGAGCTGTTGGATAAACACCGCGCTCGTGGCGATTTCATATTGATCATCACCTCAACCAATCGCTTTATTACCCAACCTATTGCCGACTCACTCGGAGTTGATGCCCTCCTGGCGACAGAGGCCGAAATAATCGATAACCGCTACACGGGTCGCATGATTGACACCCCCTGTTTCCAAGAGGGCAAGATCACACGCCTGGCCAAGTGGCTAAAAGAGGAGGCGCCGGCACAGGGGTTTAGCGGTGATGACAGTGACGCCTACTTTTACAGCGACTCGATCAATGATCTACCGCTACTGAAGCAAGCCAAACACCCAATCGCGGTCGACCCAGATGAAGCCCTGCGCGCCGCCGCTGAGACCCACGGCTGGCCGGTTATCAGCCTGCGTGACTAACCCCGCGAGCCCGAACTGGATAGGTAACCCGCATGCCGCGCTTTAACTTGTTTAAAATGCCCAGTTTCCCCACACGCCTGCTGATCACGTTCGCGGCGGCGGCACTGCTCAATGGCTGTCAATCCGAAGACCCCCCACGAGAGGGTGACACCGCCACTGACGTCGCTCCGGCTGAGTCCTTTGACGCCGAGCTTGAACGAGCCAGCAACGGCGTCTGGCACCTAGCAAGCGTAGAGCTCAACGAAACACAACGACAAGCCCAGCAACTGCAACAGAGCATTGAGCTACTACTCAGCACCCCCAGTGAACTGACCCTCGGTGACGCTCAGGAGCAGTGGCACAAAACCCACCAAACTCTGCAGCAAATAGCGCCATTTTTCAGCCTCGCGGATATTAACCCAGGCCTGTTTGGTCAACTGAATGACAGCCGCTTTCAATTGGACGCATGGCCCATCCAGCCCGGTTACCTCGACTACTTTGACGTCTATAGCCACTCCGGCCTAGTCAACGATATCGCCGTTCCCATGACCGCAGAAACGCTGCGCAATCAGCACGGTTTCAGTGATAACAGCGATATCAGCATTGGCTTACACGCTATGGCCTACCTACTTTGGGGCGAGGGTGGTCAGCGACCCATCGAAGACCTCAAGGCGTCAATCGAGCTCAGTGCGAGTCAAAAGCAAAGTGGCATGAGCATCGTAGACCTAGCCAGCAACCGCCGCCGCACCCTGCTTAAGCTGCACGGCAATCTGCTGCTCGATGACCTCGACGCGTTACAGTACCGCATGAAACATCGAGCCAGCGCGGTATCCAGCAACTACCACAGCCTCAGCCCCAACGCGCGTTTGGCGCTCTGGCGACAGTCTTTACAACAATTATTAACCGACGATCTATTGGCAACCCAGCTGGCCCCCAAGCTCTCCAACAGCGAAGACTTTATTGAGCACAACCAATTCTCTGGCCACCGCGCCCAAGCACTGCAACACAATATTGCAGGCGTAGAGCGCCTACTCTGGCATCAAGTTGAAGAGCGCGATCGTGCGCTGATTGACTGGTTAGTGGAAACCGAAAAACAGCTGACGTTGCGCCAGCAGCTACAAGACCTACAACAGCGGCTAGCTGATTTGGACGGACAGTGGCAACAATTGCCGGCCGCCACTCACGCTCAACTACTGCAACAGCTAGAGCAGATCATTGAACTGTTGCAGCCCGCCTAAAAGGCTGGCGCCATCAATAACACGGCGCCAAGTTTGGTGTGGCGTTAAACCCACCTTCAGGGCGTATAGACCCGAGCAAAAACCGCTTTCAAGTAATCCGTTTCAGCAATTGCCGGGTGCACAGGGTGGTCTGCACCTTGACCGCCCTGTGACAAAATCTGCGCGTGCTTATCAAGCTTGCGCGCCGCGCCGCGCACCACCTCAACCAACGTGTGTTTTTCCAGGTGCATAGAGCAAGAGCCGGACACCAACAAGCCGTCGTCGGCAAGCAAGCGAATACCCAGCTCGTTGATGTGACGGTAAGCCGCCTCTCCTGACTTCTGGTCTTTTTTGCGTTTGATAAACGCCGGCGGGTCCAACACCACTATGTCGAACTTCTCACCTTTACTGATCATGTCCTTCATGACCTGGATCGCCTTACCCTGAACGCAGCTCACGCGCTCAGCCACGCCGTTGAGCTCGGCATTCTCACCCACCCACTCAAGCGCCTGAGCCGAGGCATCGACGCATACCACTTCCGAAGCACCGGCGGTCGCCGCCTGCACACCCCAGCCACCCACATAGGAGAATACGTCAAGGACTCGCTTGCCTGGCGACAAGCGCTGCAGCAGGGCACGGTTCTCACGGTGATCGTAAAACCAACCGGTCTTCTGTCCTTCGACAATTGGCGCGATAAACTTGGTGCCATTCTCAATCATCTCAACGGCCTCCGGCACATCGCCCACCGCCTCAACTTTCAGCTCAAGACCTTCAAACTCTCGCGCCCCGTGATCGTTGCGCAGCAGGATACCGGTTGGTTTCAGCACTTCTTGCAGCGCCTCAACGATGACCCCTTGCAGCGCCTCCATGCCTGCGGTGGCAATCTGCACCACTAGGTAGTCATTAAAGCGATCGACCACCAACCCCGGCAGCAGGTCGCTGTCACCGTAGATCAAGCGGTAGCAGGGTACATCAAAGCAGGCTTCACGCAGCGCCAGTGCCTGCTTAATACGCTTAAGAAACAGCGCTTTATCGAGAGGTTCTTTTACCGACCGGCTGACAATTCGGCCACAAATCAGCCCGCTCGGGTTGATCGTAGCGATGCCCATGACCTGCTCACGGTTATTACAGACCAATACCTGCTCACCCACCGAAAACTGCTTGAGAGGTGTTTGCTTTACATCCACTTCATTGGAGAAAATCCACAGGTGCCCCAGTTTTAAACGGCGATCCGCTTGAGACTTAAGGATCAGCTTGCGCAGTGGTTGGGCTTCAGTAGTCATGGGTGTTCCGCCGTAGCAGTCAATGGGAGGGCGCGCATTATAGCGGGCTTTGACCACGAAGATATCGCTTAAAGACCGAAACCGTCTTTTCGACAAAACCGGACAAAAATATCACCTGCTACCCGCTGAGCTTAGCTACACTTTATGCACTTGTAGCGATGAAGCTAAAAATACCAACATGCATCCCTACCCGAACCTTGTAAACTCAGGCTCGATCGACACAGCCGAGTAAAACCCATCACAAATTGAAAGACTGTTGCATTCATGCCTGAGCTAACCTCGGAACAAGTACAAAAAATCCTCCAAGGTATTACCATTCCGCCACAGCCTCAAATAATGGTGGATTTACAAATGGAGCAGATGTTGCCTAACTGCGACATCAACGAAATCGCCAAGCTAATCGGGCAGGATGTCGGCCTAGCCGGCAGTATCCTCAAAACCGTCAACTCGCCTTTTTACAACCTTAGCAACAAGATCACCTCCATTAATCAAGCCGTTAATTTGCTTGGCGTGAACTCGGTCGTCAATCTCGTCAATGCACTGTCCATTAAAGGGGAGCTATCCAACGATCAAATCGTGTCACTGGGTAAGTTCTGGGACAACGCCATGGAAATAGCGCAAGCGGCGGCCGCAATTGCCAAGCAGATCGGCTTTGCTGCGCCAGACGAGGCATACACCCTAGGACTATTTCACAACTGCGGCATCCCCTTACTGATGATGCGCTTCGAGAATTACCCAGAAGTGATAAGCGAGACCTATGCGCGTGAAGAGGCGCGTATTGTTGACCTTGAGAACTCGTTGATCAACACAAATCACGCGGTGGTGGGTTATTACGTGGGCAAATCGTGGAATCTGCCGCGCTACCTGTGCGAAGCCATTCACGAACATCACAGCATAGAAAAGATATTCCTCGACGACACCGCCAACCCCACCAAACGCACCCTGCTGGCGATTTTAAAGATGGCCGAACACATTTGCCGCAGCTACCGAACACTGGGCAACCAAGAAGTCGATTATGAGTGGCAGCGCATAGAGGAGCTCATCCTCGTGTACGTTGGCATGAGTCAGTATGACTTCACCACCATGGAACAACAAATTCATGAAATGGGCCTCGGTGCCGGTGACTACTACTTTTAAGTGGCGTCGCCAGCAGCCCAGCTATTAAAGCCCTAGACCATGCTTCTGCTGAGCCGCAAAGGCCTGTAACTCAGGCATCAAGGCCTCGAACTGACGAGCCAAAAATGCGCCTTCGGCGCGCAGAGCCGGCATGATAATGGTCAAGCTCGTGCGCCGACTCAAGCGTTGATCAATACGCTTGAGTACCGCCTCGACAACCTCTAACTGCGCATAACTTTCAAACAACTTGTGCTCTTGCGCGCGCGCCATCAAGGTCGCGGCGCGTACCGGTAGGCTGTCGGAATGCTCTGCACAATGGGCATAAAAATCCCCGCTAAAGTCTGACAAACTGCGCGGGTGAAAACGTGACCACTGCAAGGCCAACAGGTGATCAAAGAAAACATCCAGGGCGATGCCGGCAACTCGTCTATGCTCGGAACCTAACCGCTCAATACACGTTTTAAATAAGGGGTGTTGATCAATATACGCATCAATTGCACGGTGCAGATAAATACCCGCCAAGAGCTCACGCGACCAAGGCTTGCCACTGCGATCGAATAATAAAGGATGAGTACTCGCCGAGGCGCCGGCGGCGCTCAATGCTAGTTGCTGGGCCTCAACAAGCGGTGAGGCTAGACTGGGATCCAGCCAAGCCAGTGGCAGATAGCCTTTAATAAAGTCGCCCAACAACCCTCCTAGCTGCGCATCAGCGCGGTCGCCAGAAAGGTAAACATGGGCTAGATAATTCATGCCTTTAGAGCGCGCATGCGCCCAACCCTTGCTTGGTGTACGGGAGGGTTAAACGAGTATCAATGTGAACACTGATACTGCTGGTAGTAGGCACGAATGTAGTCATCGAAGTCCTCCTGGGGCTGAGCATCGAGACCCTGCTGCTCACGATGAGACTGCTCAGCCAGCTCTTGCATCTGTTGTTGCACCGCCTCAGACAAGGGAGCCTGCTGATAAGCTTCCGCGTGCTGTGTGGATAAACGCATAGCCAGTGCAAAAAAGGTTTCACCCTTTTCGCCCATCTCCCGCAGAATGCGCGCCGATGGTGTCAGGTCTGGATTATCGAGTTTCTCGCGCTGCGCTTGCACCGCGTCACTGTAGCGTTTGGTCTCATAACTGTTGTCGAGGATAGCCGCTACCAGCAGCATCTCATCAAGCAGCGCATGCCCCCACTGCGGCAAGCTCTGCTCACCCACTGAGCTCAGTAAACGAAGATCTGGGTCACGCCCTTCGTATACCATGCGGCGCTGGTTTTCGAGCGAGCGCTGATACTTAACCGCATCGGTTTCCTGACTTGAATCTAGCAGGCAATAAAGTAAAAACACGTCGAGGAAATACATCTGCTCGGCATCGATACCCAGTGGTTCGTACGGATTTAAATCGACACAGCGCACCTCAATGTATTCGACGCCACGCGCCTGCAGGGCGCTGAGTGCCGTTTCACCGGAAAAGCTGGTGCGCTTCGGGCGAATGGTGCTGTAAAACTCGTTTTCAATCTGCAGCAAGCTGGTGTTGAGCTGACGGTGTTCGCCCTGCTCACTTTTCGTACCCATTTCCACATATTCTTGAAACGGTTGCGTAATGGCACCACACAAGGTCTGCACATAATTTTCTAGATTGTTGTAACAGATCACCAGAGAATCTTGTGCGCTGCTCTGGTAGCCGAGGTCCCCCATACGTAAAGAGGTTGCGTGCGGGGCATGCAAACTGTGCTCATTGCCCTCGAAGGGGCTCAGGTTATGCGCTCGGTCTTTAACGAAGCTGTGGCACACCGCAGGCGAGGCTCCGAACAAGTAGAGCAGTAACCAAAAGTTGCGGCGGAAGTTACGGATCAAATCAAAGTAGCGACGATTTTTAAACAGCTCAAGGCTTTCGCCTTCCTCACCTTCACGCGCCAGCCAAAACGTCCAAAACTCATCACCCATGGAAAAGTTATAATGTATTCCGGCGATGGTTTGCATCAAACGACCATAGCGCTCGCCCAAACCCTGACGGTAAACCGTTTTCATACGCCCAGCATTGGAGTCGCCAAAGAGCGCCAGCGGTACTTCGCTGTCATCGCCCAACATACACGGCATCGATGCCACCCAGAGTTTTTCATCGGTGGCTTGCAACTGACTGTAAGTGTAGCGCTGCACATCATCGAGTTGCGCAATCAACGCCTCGGTATCTTCGGTTGGCTGGGTAATAAACTCCAACAGAGCTTCAGAGTAATCGGTGGTGATATTCGGGTGGGTCAAGGCAGACCCGAGGCCCTGCTGATGACCCGTCTGAGCCAAACGCCCCTGCGGCGTTATCCTCAGGCTTTCTTTTTCCAGGCCCTTAATAACACGCGCAACCTTCTCATTGCCGCCTTCAGACAGGACCGCGATACGCTGACTCAATAATGACAAATGCTTTCTCCTTGCTGACGGTTCGGCCGCGGCCTAACCCCCTTCACGCAAAATACTGCACATTAAACAATGAGGTTGCACGCGCGACTGCCCATGCGACCAATAAGGTTAAGGTTTATTACCTTCCAATAACTGCGCCTGCGCGGCCAACATTGCCTCAATTTTCGCAGCAATGGCGGCCTCATCACCACCGTCAACGGCGGGCTCTACTGGCGCTTCAAACCCAGTCGTCGCAGCTGTCACAGTTACCACGAGTTCATCTTCGTCAAGCGACCTATCCGCGACGAGCGCCTCTGTACTAGCGGGCGGTTCTACATCTTTTGCCACATCCGCTTTCACCGGAGTTGAGGTTAGACAACTTCCTAATGGGGGCAAATCCTCATCCTTCAAGAGAGGCACGCCCTTATCACTGCGCTCACACTCGAGAATAGTGATACGCAACGTGTAGTCTTTAGCGTTCACTTCAATCTTATGGTTGAGCGCCTCATCGTGATGCAGCGTACTAAACAAGCTGCGTGTATCACGACCATCGACCCATTCGCCGCGTTTATTGAGCAAACCCTGATGCTGATTTTGCAGTAAAAAAACCTGAGCCATATTGAGCCCCTACCTCGCAAAGTAAACCAAAAGTGCCTTAACGGCGGCCTTTCTTACTGTTCTTGTTCTGCGCCTGACTAAACAGTGCCGCCATCGTGCCCTGACCGCCGCCCGTTTCTTTAGGGCCAGTGGACATGTGTTTGCGCGCCGGACGACTGTCACCGCCGCGGTTGCCGCCACGAGGCCCAGAGGTCTTCTCACCCGGCTCATCACCCATGCGCATAGACATGCCAATGCGCTGACGCGGCACGTCCACCTCCATCACCTTGACCTTAACAATGTCACCGGCTTTCACCACTTCACGCGGGTCTTTAACAAAGGTGTCGGAGAGCGCCGAGATATGCACCAAGCCATCTTGATGAACACCAACATCGACAAAGGCGCCGAAGTTGGTGACGTTGGTGACCGTACCCTCGAGCACCATGCCCGGCTCTAGGTCCGAAATTTTCTCTACACCTTCTTGAAATTTAGCCGCCTTAAACTCGGGGCGTGGATCGCGGCCCGGCTTATCCAGCTCGCTGATGATATCGGTGACGGTCGGCACACCAAACTGCTCACTGGTGTAATCGGCGGCTTTCAGCCCGCGCAGAAAACCGGTATCGCCGATCACCCCCTTGATCTCACGACTGTGCTTGCCGGCAATCGCTTCAACCACCGAGTAGGTCTCCGGGTGCACCGCAGACGCGTCCAACGGATTATCACTGCCCGCCACGCGGAGGAAGCCGGCCGCCTGCTCAAACGTCTTGGCACCAAAACGCGTCACCTCTTTGAGCTGGTTGCGGTTTTTGAAGGCACCATGTTGATCGCGAAAGTCGACAATATTATTGGCCAGTGTTTGGTTCAGGCCCGACACCCTCGCCAGCAGTGGTGCTGAGGCGGTATTAACCTCCACCCCCACGGCGTTCACACAGTCTTCGACCACCGCATTCAAAGAGCGGGCGAGCTGAGATTGCGACACATCGTGCTGATACTGACCAACCCCGATGGATTTCGGCTCGAGTTTCACCAATTCAGCCAGCGGGTCCTGCAGTCGGCGCGCAATAGAGATAGCACCGCGAATGGTCACATCCAAGTCGGGGAATTCTTTGGCAGCAAATTCAGACGCAGAGTAGATCGAGGCGCCCGCTTCGTTAACCATCACCTTCTGCGCCGCAATGTCTTTGTGCGCTTTAAGCAGGTCACCAACGAACTTATCGGTTTCACGCGAGCCGGTGCCGTTGCCAATGGCGATCAAGCCCACATCGTACTTTTTACACAGAGTAACAATCACCGCTTCAGCTTCGCGGATTTTATTTTGTGGCGGAGTAGGGAAGATCGTGCCCTGGTCGACAAATTTACCGGTGGCATCAACAACCGCCACCTTTACGCCGGTACGCAAACCTGGATCGAGGCCAATAGTGGCTTTTTGCCCTGCTGGGGCGGCGAGCAGCAGATCTTTAAGGTTGCTGGCAAACACACCGATGGCCCCCTCTTCGGCGCGCTCACGAATTTCACTGAGCAGGTCGGTTTCGAGGTGTGTTAACAGCTTCACACGCCAGGTCCAGCGCACCACTTCATTCAACCAGCGATCCGCCGCACGGCCCTGGTCTTTAACCTTCCAGTGGTCGCCAATCATGCCCTCACAAGGGTGACTGGTGCGCGGCGCATCATCGTCTTCACCCATGGTGATCGCAATGCTCAAAAAGCCCTCATTACGGCCACGGAAGAACGCCAAGGCGCGATGTGAAGGCACGTTTTTCAAGGGCTCATCGTATTCGAAATAGTCTTGGAACTTAGCCGCTTCCTGCTCTTTACCCGCGATCAGGCGAGCGGAAATAACCCCGTCTTCCTTGAGGAAGTGGCGCAGCTTGCCAAGCAGCTCAGCGTCTTCACTGAAGCGCTCCATGAGTATCTGCTTGGCGCCATCGAGCGCCGCCTTGGTATCGGTAATCTTAAGCGCTTCCTCGCTGCCATCGTTGAGTTCGGCGCCTGCGGTAAACTTAACGGCTTCACTTTCCGGGGTCAGACTAGGGTCTGCCAAGAGACCACTGGCCAGAGGCTCAAGGCCCGCTTCGCGGGCTATTTGCGCCTTGGTGCGGCGGCGTGGCTTATAGGGCAGGTACAAATCTTCTAGACGATTCTTGGTATCGGCGGCATTGATGTCCGCTTCCAGCGCTGGCGTCATCTTCTCCTGTTCATTAATGCTCTTAAGAATTGCCGCGCGACGCTCCTCAAGCTCACGTAAATAGCGCAAGCGCTCTTCCAAGCTACGCATTTGAGTGTCGTCCAGGCCACCCGTTACTTCTTTGCGGTAGCGAGAGATAAACGGCACAGTCGCACCTTCGTCGAGCAGCTCCACAGCGGCCGCCACCTGACGCTCATTTACATTTAGTTCTTCAGCAATACGCAGGGAAATACTTTTCATCGGGGTACTCATTGGAGACGCTCATTGAAAGCCTGGCGAAGGGCGAGTTAACGGCCCGTCGTCCCGCTTTAAGTTATGCTCTAGGGCAAGCTAAGCTGTGTTTGGGTGTTTGGCTCAGCAAGGCATTGTGCTCGATTATTATTGTTCACTCTAGCGCTCTGCAGGGGCTTAATAACAACGCCCTCGCGGTGGGGCCTATGAACCTCACATGCCGCAGGCTTCAGCGCATTATGCGAAAATCCTCAGCGCTTAAACAGCCTTGTTTTTAGCAAATAATTGTGGTTTTAACCTGCCCTTCAAATTACCCCCAGTATCCCACCTCCCCCCCTCCATTTGCTCTGGGTGAAGATGCGTAAATGCCTGCGACAGATATTGGCAAAGCCGCTACACTGCGGCCTTAGTCTGATTAGACTACAGGGCTGCACGCGCCTACCACCAGTCCGCCAGCAAACTGATGGATCAGTACCCGATATTGCTCAGTCACCGAAGTTAAGGAATACTCGTTCGTGAATCTGCCACCGCGTCTCGCCCAACTGCTGCAAGCAACCCCGAAGCCTGTATTAATACTGGCTGTTGGCGGCCTTGCCGTCCTCGCCCTAGCCAACCTCAAGCCCAAACCCGCGCCGATAGCCGTCGAGGCACCCAAACCCCCGATCGTGAGCACTTGGGTTGCCCAACCGCACACCAAAGTCTTAGACGTTTTTACCCAGGGCACGGTGGCCCCAAAGCGCGAAATTGAGCTGGTTAGCGAAGTGGCCGGGCGTATCGTTCACACCAGTACAGATTTCGTCAGCGGCGGCTTTGCCCAACGCGACAGCACACTGGTGCAAATTGATCCACGCGACTATCAACTGGCGCTGGTACAAGCCGAAGCCAACGTCAAGGATGCTGAGCAGCTATTGGCCACCGAGCGCGGCCGCGCTCGCCAAGCTAAGCGCGAGTGGCGTGACTTGGGCAACCCTGAGGCCAACGCGCTGTTTTTACGCGAACCACAGCTGGCCGCCAGTGAAGCCCACTTGCTGTCAGCACAAGCTAACCGCGACAAGGCCAAGTTAAATTTAGAGCGCAGCGCCATCAACCTACCCTTTGACGGACGCATCCGCAGCACCCATGTCAACCTCGGCCAATATGTGACGCCCGGCACGCCTATTGCCCAGGTCTTTGATACTCAAGTCGCGCAGATTCGCCTGCCCCTCACCGACCGCCAAGTCGCGTTACTGTCGCTGCCAACAAACCCCCAGCAAAGTACTGAAGCATCGCAACCCGCTCACGTCATCATCCGTGGCACAATCGGCGGGCAAAAACTGAGCTGGCAGGGCCGGCTAGTACGCACCGACGCCAGCATCGATACTCGCTCGCGCCTGTACTACGCGGTTGCCGAGATTGATGACCCCTTCACCGCAACCAAGGCGCAACCGACGCCCTTGGTGGTTGGCCTTTTCGTTGAGGCGCAAATACGCGGCCGCGAGCTGGAAAACGTCACCGAGCTACCTAAGAGTGCGCTTTTCAAGCGTAACCAGCTTTACATACTGACCGATAAGCAACAGGTAGAGCAGCGCCAGGTTGAGGTGCTGCACAGCGACGCGAGCCGCGTATGGGTCAGGGGACCATTGCCCTCTGGCACCCTCGTGGTCATTGATAAACAAAATCGTCTCAGCGAGGGGCTGGTCGTCATCCCCGCAGCCGCCACCAACGGATCAACGACCCCCATCGATGAGCCGACTACGGCCTTAACACAAGTCGGGGGTTAAGCCATGAACCGCCTCATTCAATGGTTTGTTGAAAACCCCATTGCCGCCAATTTGCTGATGGCCGTCATCGCCCTCGGCGGCTTGTCCAACCTCGCATCGCTCAATAAGGAGGTGTTCCCCGGCGCCGAAGTTGGCATGGTGCGGGTCGAAATGGCCTACCCTGGAGCGGGGCCAAAAGAAGTAGAAGAGCAGATCGTCAAGCGCGTTGAAGAGGCTATCGCCGACCTCGACGGCATTGAGCAGATCACCTCTACTGCACGCCAAAGCATGGGTATTATTTCTGTAGAGAGTGTCAACGACTACGACATGCAGCGCCTGCTCAATAATGTCAAAGCCCGCATTGATGCTATCTCGACCTTCCCCGTTGATGCCGAGCGCGCCACCGTTACCGAGGTCCTCTGGCAGTCCGAGATCATGAGCATCGCCATCTATGGTCATGCCGGTGAAGCGGTGCTCAAGCGTACCGGTGAGCAGGTGCGTGACGAGATGGCATTGCTGCCGGGCATTTCTACCGTGGAACTAAAGGCTACCCGCCCCGACGAGATGTCCATCGAGGTCTCCGAGCAAGCTTTGCAGCGCTATAATCTCAGCTTTGAGCAGGTTGCCAATACCGTACGCCAATCGTCTTTAAACCTGCCAGCGGGCACCATAAGAACGACATCAGGCGACATACAGCTGCAGACCCGTGGCCAAGCCTATAGCGCGGAAGACTTCCGCCTGGTCGTGATAGACAGCCGTGAAGACGGCGCGCAGCGCTTACTTGGCGACATCGCGACGATTACAGACGGCTTTGCCGAGCAAGATATAGTGGCCCGCTTCAATGGCCAACCTGCGGTATTTTTGGAAGTGCTCAGCTCCGAGCAGCCGGATGTATTAGAGTCCGCAGCGATCATTCAGCAATACATCGCCGATAATGAACACCTACTGCCCGACGGCGTGCACATGACCGTCTGGAGTGATTGGTCCTACCTGTTTGAAGGGCGTATGAATCTGCTTCTGAAAAACTCCATCAGCGGCCTGTGCTTAGTGTTCCTCGTGCTGATGCTGTTTTTGCGACCCGCACTCGCCGCCTGGGTCAGCGTCGGCATTGCGGTGTCGTTTCTCGGTACCCTATGGCTGCTGCCCTACTTCGGTGTCAGCCTCAACATGATTTCAATGTTTGCCTTTCTGTTAGTACTCGGAATCGTGGTCGACGACGCCATCATCGTCGGCGAAAGCATTTACACCAGTCAGCAGCATGGTATTCAAGGCAATGCCGCGGCGGCCAGCGGTGCCAAAATGGTCGCCAAACCCGTGCTGTTTGCCGTTATCAGCACCATGCTGTTCTTTGCCCCCCTTCTTGTGACCCCCGGGGCGATGGGGGATATGAGCTACGCCATTCCCGTTGTCGTGATCCTCTCTCTGTTCTTCTCGCTGATTGAAAGCCTGCTGATCCTCCCCGCTCATTTGGCGCACCTAAAACCAGAGAAACCGAGTAAAGGCTCTGGGCTATTCCACCGGCTAGCGGTCATGCGCACTCGCCTAGCCGAGGGTTTAGAGCATTTTGCCAACCGCCACTACGCCCCTCGACTGAAGGTATTACTCAAGCAAAACGGCTCAACACTGGCGGGTTTTACCGTCGCCGTAGCACTGTCCGTTGCCGTTTATAACGGTGGCTGGCTGGTGCGTACTTTTATGCCCATAGTGCCGTCGGACTTTATACAAGCCACAATCACCATGCCAGAAGGCTCGAGTGCCCAGCTCATGGGCGCCACACTGAAACAGGTGGAAGAGGCCGTAAGCGCACTTAAGCAAGACAAGACCCTCAACGGTGGCAAGGATATTATTCGCGACCTACAAAGTTGGAGTTACGGCAATACCGTCGAGGTATCCCTGTCATTGGCAGACGGCAAAAACCGCAACCTCTCCGCGGACGACATTACCGAGCACTGGCGAGACTTGATCGGGCCCATCCCAAGCGCCGAAGAAATAAAATTAAACTACACGATCAACGATATCAGCGAAGACATTCGCCTAAGGTTAAGCGTTGGCAACGATGACGCCGCCGCACTGCAAGGCGCCGCCGACGCTGTCATTAACCAACTGTCGCGCTACCCTGGCGTCTACGATATTAGAAACAGCCTGACTGCCGAACGCACAGAGATAGAACTAGACCTCAAGCCACACGCAGAAACCCTCGACCTCAGCCTGCAAGACATTGCTCGGCAAGTACGTCAGGGCTTTTACGGTGAGGAAGTGCAGCGTATCCCGCGGGGCCGTGAAGACGTCAAGGTAATGGTTCGCTACTCAGAAGCTGAGCGCACACAAATAGAACACCTCAGCGACATGCGTATTCGCACCAACGACGGCCGGGAAATCCCATTAGAGGCAGTCGCCGATATAACCTTTGTACCGGGCTACACCAAGATTGAACGTGTAGACCGCAAACGCGCCATCATCATCAGCGCGGAAGTAGAGGAGGGTGTGAGCGACTCAGCATCCCTCCTAGCCGACCTAAGGCAGCGAAATACGGCAGCTTGGAAGCAGGCATTCCCAGGGTTTGACTTAGTGGTGGATGGAGACATGAGGGATGAAGCAGAGTTTTTAGCATCGGCACTGCGTCACTTCGCGCTGGTTATGTTGATTGTCTACGGGCTAATGGCCGTTGCCTTTCGTTCTTACTGGCAGCCATTCCTAGTGCTTACCGCCATTCCCTTTGGATTCATGGGCGCGGTGATCGGCCACCTGATTATGGGGCGCGAGGTCAGCATGATGTCGATGCTGGGTTTCTTTGCCTGCGCCGGTGTTGTGGTTAACGATAACCTCGTGCTACTCGACCGCATCAATCAGCTGCGCAAGCAGGGGTTAGAGGTGTTCGATGCCGTAGTACAGGCGGGGCGTGATCGCTTTCGCCCCATCGTGCTGACCTCCTTGACCACCTTTATAGGTCTCATGCCAATCATGGCTGAAACCAGTACTCAGGCGTTGTTCTTGATTCCCATGGTGATTTCACTGTCATTTGGCGTACTGTTTGCCACCGCCGTCACTTTAATATTGGTACCGGCCATGTACCTCAGTGGGGAGCAACTTCGAGCGGCGCTAAGCAAGACAAAAGAGCCGTTGACGGAAGCTGGGGGGGCCTGACAAGAGATCAGCGCAGCATCAAAAAAGCCCCAACACCTTTAGTGGTGTTGGGGCTTTTTTAGCAGTCGTTACCGATAATATAATCGCAAGCCTTAAGACCCTGGGCGAATCACCCGAAAACGATCGGCATCTTTAGCAAACTTCTCAATGATGGCTACACGCAGTATGCGCCGCTGCTCTATTTTACTGCGTGCATTCACTAGCTCTTTCTCCAACGCCGTCAAGGTGTTGAGCACCGCCTTGGAAACTTTGCGACCACTGCGCTCGGTGTTCGCCGCACGTGCGTGCTGATCGGCGATTTGCTTACGCAGATTGCGCACATTGCTGTCGAGAATAGCAAGGTTGCCGTCAACCTCAGCCAACTTACGCTCTTTGGCCGCCTCGATATCCCTGACACTGCTGTAGCGACGGCGCAGCTCTTTATCCCACACGGCCAGCTCGGCGTCGCGCAGACGCTTTTCTTCCAGTAGCTTGGCATCTTCGCCACTCAGAGCCGCCTCGACCACCTTAACCACTGTGCCCGATGCCGTCACCAGCTCGTAACCAAGCTGTGCAAATTTAGGCGGCAGCGTGTGATTGATCACCCTGCTACCCTGCTCATTCACATAGCGGTAGTAAAGGGTCTCGCCCGACGCACTCTTAATGGCCCAAGCCGGCGCAGCCAGCAGCAACAGAGCCAGACAACCGCTCCCCAGACTCGCGGCTCGGGAGCTTTTTTTAGATTTGAAGCAAAGTTTCATCATGCTCATTATTTTACCGTTGATGCCTTAACCCCGACTGAACACAATTCATACTGTGCGCCACAGCGGCTTGATATGCAAAGGGCACAAACCGCCAGGAGCCAGATGACTCAGACTCCGTAGTTCTGCCGATAGCCACGAATCTGAGCCACCAGAGCATCCTGCCCTTTTTGCTCGTCGAGAAAGCTGATGATGTCATCAAGCTTGACGATACTGATCACCGGGATGTCGTAGTCCTGCTCAACCTCTTGGATAGCCGACAGCTCACCACGACCCTTCTCTTGACGGTTCAAGCCGATCATAACGGCTGCTGGCTGTGCCTCCGCAGCCTCAATGATCTGCATGACTTCCCGCACGGCGGTACCGGCGGTAATGACATCATCAATGATCAGGATTTTACCCTCGAGCGGGGCGCCGACAAGGCTGCCGCCCTCGCCGTGATTCTTAGCTTCCTTGCGGTTGAAGCAGTAAGGCATATCACGCTGGTGTTGGTCGGCTAAGGCCACCGCCGTGGTCGCGGACAGAGGAATGCCTTTATAAGCAGGGCCAAACACCACGTCGAATTCAACCTTTGAATCAACAATAGCGTTCGCATAGAAACGGCCCAGCGCTGCCAGCGCGGCGCCACTGTTGAACTTCCCAGCATTGAAGAAGTACGGACTGACACGACCAGACTTCAACGTAAATTCACCGAAGCACAGAGCTTCACAATCGATGGCCAGCTGAATAAAGTCGCGCTGATACTGCTGCATAGTGGTTTCCTAATAAAACGTGCAAATGACCGATACATTATAGATACCCGCTACCATCCCGTGCGGGCATTAAAGCGGCTCATAATACCAGACTCTGGCCTCGCAGCTAATTGTGCAACGCACCTTAATGAAGCAAAACGCCAACTGCGACTAAAAGAGTTATAAACTTTTTGGCAATCACAAATAAAATGTTCTAAGTTTAACAAGCGCTTCAAAAGACGCTTCGCCACCTGAACAATACTTATAAGTCAACGTGGCGCCACAATAACAACTATAGAAACGCCTAAAGCTCGAGTATGATACGCGCCTCGAGATCAAGGGACTCCCATGCGAATAATCAGTCTTTGTGTAGACGGTATACACCAAGCAGCACAGCGCGGCCTTTACCAGTGGCTCGCAAGCCAAGATGCCGACATCATTTGTCTCCAGGACTTAAAAGCCCTGGAGTACGAGCTGGATGGCGACGCCTTTCAGTTAGAGGGCTATTTTGCTTACTTTTTCGACTCGGGCATAAAAAATCAAAACGGTGTCGCTATCTACACGCGCGAACAACCCAAGGCGTTAATCTTTGGCCTGGGCTTCAACAGCGGTGTTGATATGGCTGGGCGCTACCTGCAGGCCGATTTTGACAACATCAGCGTCGGCTCACTGCTGGCCCCGATTGCCGGCCATGACATTGAATCCCAAGAAACCAAAGCTCAATTCTTCGACGACATGCAAAATCACCTGCATAAAATCACCCGTAAACGCCGCCAGTTTATCTTCTGCGGCGACTGGGGCATGGCCCATAAGCGGGTGGATGTCGAACATTGGGAAGACCATGAACATGAGGCCAGCTTCCTACCCGAAGAGCAGCAGTGGATGGAGCAACTGTTCACCCAGCTCGAGTACAGCGACGGGTTCCGGCGAGTAAACCGTGATAACGATGAATACAGCTGGTGGCCAACCGGCACCATCGGCGAGGGTGATGGCCTGCGCACCGATTACCACGTCATTTCTAACAGCCTTGCCAGTCGTGTTGAATACGCCGTATTTTATAAAACCAAACACTTCTCTAGTCACTTGCCACTTATCATCGATTACGA
>Ga0209395_1002032_pt1 | contig 27331 bp, 18 predicted proteins | sample GOMGulsemesocosm_3_FD_184635 | JGI IMG/M metagenome (GOLD analysis project Ga0209395, IMG submission 184635) | Methane-oxidizing microbial communities from mesocosms in the Gulf of Mexico - GOM9D Gulf of Mexico (SPAdes) (version 2) | ecosystem: Environmental > Aquatic > Marine > Cold seeps... | reverse complement strand
ATCAACAGGCCCTAATACAAAAAAGCATTCTACTTTATTACAAATAGAATGCTTTAATTAAATCGAGCTATTTAAACTACTGTTTTTATAAATCAAACATGTAGTTAAATTTAACCCCAATAGTACGAGGAGCAACAACATAATGAGAGTATGCACGATACATATTTGTAGTACCTGGATTATCAATTAAACCCGGAAACTCTGCAAAACCAGCAGCTTTACCTGTGCTTCTTGTTGCTGAATAAGCATATTTGTCAAATAAGTTATCAACGTATAACGTAACAGACCATTCATCATCAGACACTGTTGCAGATATATTGCTTAACGCATATCCCGGTAATGCCTCACCTTCTGCTTTTAAGCCAGCAGAAGTGTAAATGTCACTTTGTGCGGTAATACCGTACACAATGTCTAATATTTTATCGTCAAAAATTTCTTGAGAATAATTTAAACCAAGTGAAAACTGGTGCTCTGGAGCTGCAGGTAAACGGTCACCATCAAGTGCAGAATACTCATCGTACGCGCTACTAGATGCCGGTAAATCTTTAAAGAAGCCAGGCACATCAGAGGTCAGTTCAGCTTTAGCATACGCATAACTTGCAAAAGCAATTAGGTTATCTGACAAAATAGCACGTGAGAATATTTCTACACCACGGCTATTTGCAGTTCCAGCATTAGAAGTATAAGGTAAGCTTCCATTTTCTGTAGCTGCGCCACTTACTTGTGCATCTTCCCAATCAACGTTAAAAATAGCAGCGTTAAAATGAAGTTTATTATTAAACCAAGTACTCTTAAAACCTAACTCATAATTTATAGTGCTGTCAGGTTGATACGACATCTCGTAAGGTAATGCACATAAAGGTTGCTCATCTGTAGGAATTGTTTCAGGACAAGCAGCAATACCATTAGAACCACCTAACCTAAAGCCTTCACTTACCGTTACATAACCCATCACGTCTGGTGTAAACCTGTAATTCGCGTTGAATTTAAACAAGTTTCCATCACCTTCACTATCAGAATACTTTAATATTTGTTCACCATCACCATCTACAGCATCAGGATCAAATACCAAAGAATCACCAATTAAGTCACGTTCCCAATTCCATAACCCTAGAGTAAAAGCTGAACCTGTTTTAATCTCATATTCATAAAATCTTGCACCTAAAGTAACCTCAAATTTATCTGTAAATTGAAAGTTTACTTCACCAAATAACGCTTTTTCTACGGTTTCATTATCTGTGAACTGTAAATATTCTAAATCATCAGCACGATCTGAACCCACAAATTCAGCATAGTGAGGAGTATATTCTTCACTTAATGCATTTTCTTCTGTTTTATTGTAATAACCACCAACAATCCAAGAAAACATAGAGTCAGACTGACTGACTAAACGTACTTCTTGAACAAAGCTCTTATAGTCTTCAGTTTCACGAGTAAAGGCAGAGAATGTTGGAAAATCCTCATAACTCCATGGATTAGCTATCAACAAATCGGTTTGATCACGTTGACCTTCATTTTTATGGTTTGTTACACCGGTCGCTGAAACTAACTCAGCAAAACCTAAATCAGCAGAAATTTCCAAGCTAAGCAATGAATCTTTGTTTTCGTCAGGTTCTAGGTAACGTTGTGTTGCTTCATATTTACCCACGTAGTCACGTAGAGGGTTATCTAAACCAAGCGATTGATAACCAGTTACCGTACGTCCTTCAACGTCACTGTTTTGATAAAGGTAGGTTAATGTGCCGTCTAACCATTCTGTTGGTGTCCAACGAATAGCAACTCGACTGGTAAATACTTCTTCGCCATTAGCGTCAGTAACTGATTTTATATTTTGCTCAACTTCTCCTGGATGGCTCCAATCTGGGTTAGGATTTGAGACCCCACCTTCACGCACTGTATAAGCGTAATCGATAAAACCAGGATCGTTGTATAAGTTAAATGATGCACGAACCGCTAATACATCTTCTATAAGCGGTACATTAACAATTAAACTCGTTTCGCCACCAACATTGCTGCTTTCTTCGCCTTTAAATACATCGCCAGAGAATTCAACACTTGCTACATCTAATTCTGCTTTTTTAGGCATGTAGCGTATTGCACCACCTAAGGTACCAGCACCGTATAATGTGCCTTGTGGCCCAATTAATACTTCAACACGCTCTACGTCAATTAAACGTAAGTCAACATCTAATGGCATCTCACCAAAATACGTAGCAACAGTAGCGCCATCAGATGATGGACCTGTTGAGTTAGTACTTAAGCCACGTACGATAATGTTGTTGCCACTACGACCACCTTGATCTGGAATCGTTAAGCCAGGTACCCAACGAGCAACATCAGTAACATTACCGATATTTTGATCTTTCATAATATCGCCATCAAGCGCGGTAATGTTTAACGGTGCTTCTTGAACGGTTGATGCTCTTCGTGACGCTGTCACTTGAATGCGTTCAATGCCTTCAACAGCAACTTCTTCCGATTCTTGTGCAATGGTATACATAGGTGTTGCTAGAATAGATCCCAAAGCTAAACAAATAGCTGACTTTTTAAACATCTGAGTATTTTTAGTCAAGGTTTTACCTCTAAATTCATGTTTTAATTTTAAATAATAATTTATTAGCATCCTTATTAATAAACGACTTTTTTGATGAGCTACAGTTTACATTAAATCAATAGAGAATAATGTTAAAAGTTGTTTATCGTCTTGTCTAAATACCGATAAATTTGAACGATTTATAATCAATAGTTGTACCTAGGTTGAAAATACGTAAAAATGGTGTAACAAAAAATAAAAATAAAAAAAACAATGCCTCAAGAATTGTCGAATACAGTCACGATAGACGAGCTAAAACTCGGCATGTATGTTTTAGATGTAACATCTAAAAACCGTTTTTTTAAAATAAAAACACAAGGCCTGGTGAAATCTCAAAAAATAATCGACCAATTAAAAAAGCAAGGTGTTGTTAGTTTAGTTGTAAAAGCTCCGCAAGAAACATCCCCTGAAGATAAGCAGGATGTTTCCTCTACAGATAGCTCCCAAACAAACATTCGTTCCAAAAAAACAGCACTGATTAAAACGAAAAGTCTTGAAGATGAATTTCATAAGTCATGTCAAATTTATGATGATTCTACTAAATGTATAAAAAAGCTATTTGATGATATTCAACTCGATAAGACCCTTAACTTTAGTGCTGTTAACGATTTAGCCTCTGAAATTACCAATTCAGTTATTCGTAATGAATATGCCATGTCGATTTTGACACGTATTCGCCACCATTCAACTTACCAATGGGAACACGCGATCAATTCAGGGGTATTACTTTGTGGCTTTAGCTTATTTCTTGGGATAAAAAAAGAAACGGCTACCGATATTACTGTTGGAGCAATTTTACATGATATAGGGGTCGCTAAAGTCCCAAGAGCTATTATAGAAAAAAAAGGTAAACTAACCATAAACGAAAAAGATGTCGTCGAGAAACACGTTTCTTGGGGGCACCAGTTACTAAAAGCTGATGACGTTTCAAATAAGATAACCACCGATATGCTCATTAACCACCATGAACGCCTAGATGGCTCAGGTTACCCAAGAGGCATTGCAGCCGGGAAATTGTCGAAACTCGCTCGTATGACCGCCATAGTCGACGTATATGATGCAATGACAGGTGATAAACACCATAAACAAGGCGAACAACCCATTAATGCCTTGAGGTACTTACTTGCTAAAAACGATAAGTTCGACCGAGTTCTGGTTCAACAATTTATTAAATTTATTGGCGTTCACCCTGTAGGCTCATTAGTTAAACTATCAAATGAAACACTTGCCATTATTACCGAGGGCAACAGAAACGATCCATTAAAACCCAAAGTAGTCGCTTTCTACAATACTAAATATAACCGTTCCATGACCTCTAAAAAGCATTGCTTAGTCAAAGAATCTATTTCTATTCTCGCTTCCATTCGAGCAGAAGATTATAAAATTAACATATCAAGAATCATTCGAGAAGTTATTGGTTAATCGATAATATATAGAAACTCATGCATAGAAATTCAGACATAAAAAAACCAGCGATTAAGCTGGTTTTTTTGAATGCGCTTTTAAGGTTAAGGCATCATTTGCTCTTGATCTTCACCTTCTTTTTCAATCACTTCAGGTATTAAGTCTTCTTTAGAAACACCTAAGGCAAGTGCAATAGAACTGGCTACATAGATAGATGAATACGTACCCACAAACACACCAAATAATAACGCTGTTGCAAAACCATGAATTAACTCGCCGCCTTTAAAGAACAAGGCTCCAAGAACTAATAACGTGGTTAAAGACGTAATAAACGTACGACTTAATGTCTGCGTTAATGAAATATCGATAACTTCTGATGCTGAGCCTTCACGTATTTTTCTGAAGTTTTCACGAATACGGTCAGAAACAACAATGGTGTCATTGAGCGAGTAACCTATAACGGCAAGTATCGCCGCAAGTACCGTTAGGTCAAATTCTAACTTTAAGAAAGAGAACAAACCTAATGTTAATAATACATCGTGGAACAAAGCAATAACCGAACCTAATGCAAAGCGCCATTCAAATCGAAAGGCGACATAAACGAGGATACAAATAAGTGCGGTTAACATGGCTAAACCACCCTGCTCTGCTAATTCGTCGCCTACGCTGCCACCAACAAATTCAATGCGTCGCATATCCATTTCTTGGCCGGTACCTTTTTTCAAGGTAGATAAAACTTCGTTACCTAATAGCTCAACCTTCATGCCTTGACGTTCAGCCAAACGAATAACAACATCACGACTAGAGCCATACAATTGTACTACGGCATCACCGTAGCCATTATTGTCTAAAACATTACGGATTTTGGTTAAATCTGCGGCTTCTTTAAAACCTACCTCGATTAACGTTCCACCGGTAAAATCTAAGCCTAAACTCAATTTATTGGTATATAACGAAAATACTGAAGCACACATCAATAGTAAACTGAAAATCATTGCTGGTTTTCTAAAGCGCATAAACGCGACAGTTTCTTTTAATTTTAAAAATTGCATAATAAATCTATCGCTCTAATTAAATGGAAATCTTGTCAAGGCGTTTTCCACCCCAAACAGCATTTACAACGGTACGAGTGCCAACAACAGCAGTAAACATTGACGTTAAAATACCAATTGATAACGTTACTGCGAAACCTTTAATAGGTCCGGTGCCTACAGCGAATAAAATTAATGCGGCAATTAACGTAGTAATGTTGGCATCAATAATGGTTGAGAATGCAGCATCGTATCCTTGATGGATTGATTGCTGTATTGATTTACCTGTTCGAATTTCTTCACGAATACGTTCGAATATCAGCACATTGGCATCAACCGCCATACCTACTGTTAGAACAATACCAGCCATACCTGGAAGTGATAACGTAGCGCCCGGAATTAATGACATAACACCAACAATTAACACTAAGTTTGCACCTAACGCTAAATTAGCAACAATACCGAAAGCACGGTAATAAATAAGCATAAAGATAAATACTAAACCAAAGCCCATTAAAATAGCTTGAAAACCCAAACGAACATTTTCAGCACCTAATGTAGGCCCTACGGTTCTTTCTTCAACAATTTGAATAGGCGCGATTAATGCACCCGCTCTTAGTAGTAAAGCAAGACTGGTTGCTTCTGCTTGGCTACCAGCACCCGTTATACGGAAACTGTTACCTAAGCGAGATTGAATGGTTGCAACACTGATAACTTTTTCAACTTTTTCGAAAATTGTATTGCCTTCAGCATCTTTCTTTTTAGTCGGCTTGTATTCAATAAATACCGTTGCCATTGGCTTACCGATATTGTTTTTAGTGAAGTTTGAAATTTTACTACCGCCGGCAGCATCTAAATCAATATTAACCTGTGGTTGGCTATATTCAGAGAAACCAGATTTAGCATCAATAATATGACTACCTTCAAGCATTACACGTTTTTTCAGTAATACTGGCTGGCCATTTTCTTCATACAATATTTCAGAGCTTGCAGGTACACGGCCATTTAACGCTGCGCCTAAATCACCTTGTGTATCAACCATTCTAAAATCAATAGTCGCTGTTGCACTTAAAATAGCTTTTGCTACCGCGGTATCTTGAACACCTGGTAACTCAATAATAATGTGTTTTTTACCTTGACGCTGCACTAGAGGTTCTGCAACACCAAGCTCATTTACACGATTACGGATAATGGTGATGTTTTGCTGTATAGCATAATCACGCACTTCTTTGATTTTTGCATCTGACATCGCTGCCGTTAACGACATATCATCAGTATTAGTTGTAAACAATAACCCTGAAAATTTCTTCTTGATAAAGCTTTCTGCTTTGTCTAAATCTTCAACTTTACGAAAAATAACTTTAACGCCTTTATCGGTATCTTTTACTGAACGATAACGAATTTTTTCACCACGTAAGTCAGCTCTAAAGCTTTCAACAATATTTGTTTTAGCCTTATTTATCGCAACTTTCATGTTGACTTCCATCAAGAAGCTAACACCACCACTTAAATCTAAACCTAGCTTCATTGGTGTTCCGCCTATTGCAGCTAACCATTCGGGTGTAGCAGGCGTTAAGTTTAACGCGACAGAGTAATTGTCGCCTAAACTTTCTATCAATAAATCACGGGCTAATAACTGATCTTCAGGTGTTAAAAAACGAGCTAAAATCTGCCCTTTATCTAAAACGATATTTGAAAATTTAACATTTTCATTACTGAGTTTAGTTTTTACGTTATCTACGGTTGTAGCTGTTATTTCAACGCCACGTAATCCTGATATTTGTACCGCAGGATCTTTACCATAGATATTTGGTAAGGCATATAAAGCACCGAAGGCTACTATAAATAGCACCATCAGCGATTTCCATAATGGATATTTGTTTAACACAATATCTTCCTATTATTATTGATAAATTTAGTTCGCGCTATTTCAATAAAAATAGCGCAAAATTAAACATTATAAAGACTTCATAGTACCTTTAGGAAGTACTGCATTGATAGCACCTTTTTGTACTGTTACTTCAGTACCTTCTGCAATGCTTACCACGATAAAGTCTTTTTCATCAGATACTTTAACGATTTTTCCAACAATGCCGCCTTGCGTTAACACTTCATCACCTTTTGAAAGTGAAGTCATTAAGCTTTTATGCTCTTTAACACGCTTTGCTTGCGGGCGGTAAATCATAAAATAAAACACTGCACCAAATACCGCTAACATGATGATCATTTCCATACCACCACCGGCTGCTGCTGGGGCTGCTGCTGCGTGTGCATTACTAATAAATAAACTCATAAAATCTTATCCTATTTCTTTTTGTAATTAAAATTTAACTAAAATCACTGAACTTCATTTTTACAAAATTCAGTACGGCTTTATTCTGTTTCACTAGCGTTATCGTTTTCACCAGCTAAAGGTGGAACCGGTAACCCTCTTAATGCATAAAATTCTGCAACGTATTCATCAAGCGTATTCTGTTCAATCGCATTACGTAAAGCTTTCATAATGCGTTGATAAAAATGTAAATTGTGTAAGGTATTTAACTGAGAACCCAAAATTTCTTTACACTTATCTAAATGATGAAGGTAAGCACGTGAATAGTTTTTACACGTGTAACAATCACATTCTGAATCTAATGGTCCGGTATCCGTTTTGTGGCTAGCATTTCTTATTTTAAGAACGCCATTAGTTACAAATAAATGTCCGTTACGTGCATTACGCGTAGGCATAACACAGTCAAACATATCAATACCACGACGAACACCTTCAACTAGATCTTCAGGTTTACCTACTCCCATCAGATATCGGGGCTTATTATCAGGTATCAAGGGGGCTGTATGATCTAAAATTCGAATCATATCTTCCTTTGGCTCACCAACTGACAAACCACCTATCGCATAACCATCAAATTCTATAGCTTTCAAGCCATTAACTGATACTTCGCGTAAGTCTTCATACATGCCGCCTTGCACAATACCAAACAATGCTGATGGGTTATCGCCATGCGCATCTTTTGAACGTTGAGCCCAACGTAATGAAAGCTCCATTGATTCTTTCGATTCTTGGTGAGTAGCTGGATATGGCGTACATTCATCAAAAATCATAACGACGTCAGAACCTAAACTACGTTGAACTTCCATTGAACGTTCAGGTGTTAACATAATTTTGTCACCATTTATCGGTGAATTAAATCGAACACCTTCTTCGGTAATTTTACGCATAGCACCCAAGCTAAACACTTGAAAACCACCTGAATCAGTTAAAATAGGCTTTTGCCAATTAATAAAATCATGAAGGCCACCATGTTTCTCAACAACTTCAGTACCCGGACGAAGCATTAGGTGGAAGGTATTACCTAAAATAATTTCGGCACCTAGTTCTTCTACTTCTTCAGTTTTCATGCCTTTAACTGTTCCGTAGGTTCCAACCGGCATAAATGCAGGAGTTTCTACTGTACCACGAGAAAAAGTTAAACGACCACGACGAGCTTTTCCGTCGGTGTTTATTAAGTCATATTTCATTTTGTTTTGCATTTTTTTCCTTAAGCCCACCAGCTAAACAGGCCAGTAGCATATTGTTTATCTAATAATTTTTTAATTAATACTTTTTAACTAAAAGTTTTTGTAACTATTTCAGTGCTTAAATAATTCACCACCGGGAACAACAAGGCGCTTCGCTACACAGAGAAAATAAAGCGTGACATTTTTTTCTCTGTGTTCTCAGTGCCCTCTGTGGTCCGTTATTTTTTTGGGGTGAGGAACATTGCATCACCATAACTAAAAAATCGGTATTCTTGTTCAACAGCATGTTTGTACGCTGCCATAATATTTTCATAGCCTGAAAATGCGCTCACTAACATTAACAAGGTAGATTCAGATAAATGAAAGTTAGTAATTAACGCGTCAATTACCTTAAATTCGTAACCCGGTGTAATAAAAATATCCGTATCACCATAAAACTCACCTAATGGCTCATTTTTATCGCTAGCAGCTTTAGCTGCACTCTCTAATGAACGAACTGAGGTTGTTCCAACGCCCACCACTCTGTGGCCATTAGCTTTAGTTTCATTAATTTGTTCAATAACTTCAGCGGGAACTTCAACGTATTCAGCATGCATTATATGATCTGCAATTTCATCTACTTTAACCGGCTGAAAGGTTCCTGCGCCGACATGCAAAGTTACAAAAGCGAAATTAACACCCTTATTTTTTAAGGTTGCAAGTAATGTTTCATCAAAATGCAGTCCAGCGGTTGGCGCTGCAACAGCACCAGGTTTTTCATTATATACAGTTTGATAACGTTCGCGGTCGCTGTCTTCGTCAGGACGATCGATATAAGGCGGTAAAGGCATATGCCCTATTTCATCTAAAATAGATAAAACAGATTGATCGCCATGTACCTCTAATTCAAATAAAGCGCCGTGTCTTGCAACCATAGTTGCAGTCACTTTATCTTCAAGAATGACTTCTGTACCTACTTTAGGTGATTTACTTGCACGTATATGCGCTAGAAATCTACGGTCATCAACCAAGCGTTCAACCAGCACTTCTATTTGGCCTCCCGTAGATTTTTTACCAAACATTCGAGCAGGAATAACACGTGTATTGTTGAATACAAGTAGATCGCCAGCTTGTAACTTATCGACAACACTCAAAAAATTAAGATCTTCAATTTTCCCTGTATTTCCATTCAGCGACATCAGTCGGCTAGCCGTTCTGTCGGCTTTAGGATAACGAGCTATTAGCTCTTCGGGTAAATCAAAGGAAAAATCAGCTACACGCATGTTAAAATTCAATACTTTTCTAGGTAAAAAAACGCGTAATTTTAGAGCTACAAGCCTTTAATAGCAAGATAAATGTCGTTTTAGTACGTTTTATAAACATGTTTGAATATTAGGAGCTATTCAGTAAAAAAAACAGAACGTACCACAGAGGGCACAGGGAACACAGAGAAAAATAATATCGCGCTTTATTTTCTCTGTGTAGCACAGCGTTTTGATGCTCTCGGTGGTGTATTTTTAAGTACTGAATAGTTACGAAATAATAGTTAAATTTATCGTATTTATACCCAGCATTCATCAAACGTTGCACCTTGTATCTATGATTTATAATATGCTCAACAGACGATATTTATGAGGTTATATTATGAAGAGTCTTGCCCACGCCATCGCACAAAACATTTTATCGGGTTTTGAACGTCATATTTTTCTATATAGTGAAATTACTAGGTCTGCAAAAACACGTTTTGAGCAATGCCAATGGGACGAAGTTCAAAAGGCAGCAAAACAGCGTACAGGCTTTTATGAAGCTCGTGTGATTGAAACTAGACAACAACTTCATCAAGAGTTCGACATTAAGGATCTTGATGAATCGCTCTGGTTAGAAGTTAAAACAGCCTATATAACTTTATTAGCTAATCACAAACAACCAGACCTTGCTGAGTCTTTTTATAATTCTGTATTTTGTCAATTATTCTCGCGCCAGTATTATCATAATGGTTACATTTTTGTTGAAAGCACCGCTTGCCGATTAGACTGCGAACAACCGCCAGCAATATACTCTCGCCATCAACCAGCTAAAAAAGGCGTATTTGATACCATTAAAGAGATGATAACCTCTCCTAATTTTGATATTGAATTTGAAAATATTGACCGTGATGTTAATTGTTTAATCCAAGTATTTCGTGAAAGAGCTAAAAAAACCATGTTTCAAATTGAATCACTTCAATTTGATGTTTTAAATTTTGTTTTTTATCGAAATAAAGGTGCCTATATTATCGGGCGAGTTATTTCGCCAGCCGGCATTACTCCCTTTATATTTTCGGTACTTAACGATCCTGACAAAGGCTTGTATTTAGACGCGGTATTAACTGACGATGAAAACATGGCAGTTGTATTCGGCTTTGCTCGTGCATACTTTTTTGTGGATTGCGAACATCCTTATGCACTCGTTAATTTTTTACAGTCACTTATTCCGCATAAAACACGTGCAGATTTATATTCTGCCATTGGTTACCACAAGCAGGGTAAAACACAGTTTTATCGTGACTTTCTCAATCATCTGTCAACCAGTAACGACAAATTCGAACTTGCTGCTGGTATAAAAGGTATGGTGATGAGTGTATTTACACTGCCCTCTTATCCTTATGTTTTTAAAATTATTAAAGATAAGTTCGCACCAAGTAAAAACATGACCAAACAAGATGTTAAGAGCAAATATCGTTTGGTTAAACACCATGACCGAGTGGGTAGAATGGCTGATACCATGGAGTATTCTGAAGTTGCCTTCCCGAAAACACGATTTTCAGCTGAACTCCTCGAAGAGCTATACAAAGTAGCGCCTTCCATCATTCGAGAAGAAAATGAACTTATTGTTATTCAACATCTTTATATAGAGCGCCGTATGATCCCGCTTAATATATATTTGTCTAATGCTAATGAAGAAGAAACCAAAGAAGCTTTATACGGATATGGGCAAGCGATTAAGCAATTAATTGCGGCTGATATATTTCCAGGAGACATGCTGTTAAAGAACTTTGGTGTTACCCGTCACGGTAGAGTTATTTTTTACGATTATGATGAAATAACTTATATGAACGAAGTTAATTTTAGGCGAATTCCTGAAGCGATAACCGAAGAACAAATTTATGCTGCCGAACCTTGGTACTCAGTTGCACCTGAAGATATGTTTCCTGAAGAATTAGCAACCTTTGCTTTGTCTAACAGAAAATACAGAGAAGCATTTAAAGAGGCACATGAAGACTTACTTGATGCGGATTATTGGAAAAAAATTCAAGAAAATGTAAAAAACAAAATCTATGGTGACGTATTTCCGTACCCTGACGAGCTAAGATTTTGCAATATGTTTGCTCAAAGAAGCTAGGAATGTACAAATTATAGCTACAACGTAGAATTATTGAGCGAACAGTAAGTATTTGTAATATTATGCTTTACCTTTAGAATTGCTTGGGTATAATTCTCCACAGCTGCAGGGGTGTAGTTCCAATTGGTAGAACAGCGGTCTCCAAAACCGACGGTTGGGAGTTCGAATCTCTCCACCCCTGCCAATTTTTTTCCTTGTTACACCTCTATTTTTTATCCTATATTTTCTTTATAAATCGTTTCTTATTCCTTATATCATTTATTTGATGGCATTTAAGTTAACTGTTTTTTCTGTCATTATAGCTTTAGTGCGCTTACATCAGATTTAGGTAATTTTGGTTTATATGACGGTAACTCAAAAACAATATTCACAGCTTTCAGAAATGGGCATTAATGTATGGCAATCACGCGCTTCATTAAATAACTCAACAGCTGATAGTACCGAAACAAGCAGCATCGTAAAGCCTCTGACAATTAACGCTAAAGAAATTGTTACTCAGTCCTTATTTTTAGATGTGCTGCACAGTATTGATTGTGAAATTGGTGATATAGAAATTAAAAACGACACTGTTGATTTAGGTTTAATTAATTGGCAATTTAGCGATAACAGCACTATTAATTTCGACCATAACATTCTTACTACACCACCACTAAACCTGCTTGCTTTAAGTACACAATTAAAACGTGATTTATGGCAAACACTTACAGAAAAAGTACTCTCTTAATGCAACAATTTATTCCTATTACGTTAAAAGATGTTGAGGCTTTAATGCCTATTGAAACAGCATGTCATTCACATCCCTGGAGTGAAAAAACCTTCTCTAGCTGTATTGGCGGACGATACTTTGGCAATTATGTAAAAAATAACGACAAAACGTTAGGCTTCTACATTGGTGAACATGTTGTTGGTGAAGTTACCTTAATGGATATTTGTGTATCACCCGAAGAACAAGGCAATGGACACGGAAAAACATTACTAAAGCACTTTATTGCTGAAGCAAGAAAAATAGATGCTAATAAGGTTTGGCTAGAAGTTCGCGCGAAAAATATCAGCGCGCAAATGATGTATATCAACAGTGGCTTTATTGAAACCGACAGGCGTGTAGGTTACTACCCTAGTGCATCAGGTTTTGGTTATGAAGATGCCATTATTATGTGTTTGAGTTTATAGGTATTTATTTAAAATGGGAGGTATATACTAATATCCCCCTCCCACCTTAAATTAGAGATGTATTAAGCGACTCGGTGAAGTACACAAATTTTATTATTAGAAGGGTCACGTAAATAACCAAGGTATATTTTTCCTATTGTCCCTTCACGTATTCCTGGAGGCTCTTCACAGGTTACTCCTCCATTGGCTATTCCTGCTGCATGCCAAGCATCGGCTAACTCAATAGTTTCAGCAGCAAAGCCAATTGTAGAGCCATTGCCATGACAAGCAGGTTCTCCATCAATAGGTTTACTTAACGCAAAAACGCCATTATTAGTAAAATAAAAACAACGGCCTTTTTCATCAATAACGCCTGGTTTATGGCCTAAAGCACCTAAAACCGCATCATAAAAAACCTTTGATTCTTCTACATTGTTTGCACCAATCATCACATGACTAAACATCTTTGTTTTCCTCGTTAAGTTTCAATTAATCGTATAATAAAATTATCATACTCATTGTAGGTGTTACTTATATAAACTTTCATGACATTCCGACAATATAGATAAGGCAATGGATTCTGGTAACTGCCCTCCTATATCTAAGCCAATAGGGCTTGATAGCGGTTTATTCAACTGTGCTAAGCTTAATTGTTGTTGTTTTAATATTCTTTCTCGTCGGTGAATGGGTCCTAATAATCCCACATAACTTGCACTGGAAGCTTGCGCAACCTTTAATGCTTCACCATCCATTACAATATTATGTGTCATGATGATGATGCCATCCACACTTTGTAATAGTTTTTGATTCTCTAATAATGTTAATGCTGGCACTTTTAGTATTTGATCCACCTTCGAGAAATGAGCACTTCGTGCATAAGCAGGTCGTTTATCAATAAGCGTAATTGTCCAGCCCATGGTATGAGCCATATCAACTAAGGGTTGAGCATCAATCCCTCCGCCAAAAATCATAATATGTGGCGACGGAAAAATAGGAGTAAAAAGCCAAGATGATGAGGTGTTATCCATTGCTTCAGCCAATAAACCTTTAGCTGAATACTGAGGTTTATTAGCATCAAGTTGTTCAACATACTCGGCTGAAGTCGGATGTTCCGCTGTTAACGCTTCAGGTTTCGCATAAACGTTATTGTTCAATGCATTTTCGGTAATTTCTTGTGTATACCATACCACTTGCCTACCTTTCAAAGCGGTCACTACAGTCTCTAACTCTAGGTAGTTATTTTCTTTGGTAAGTGGTTGTAATAATATTTTAACTAAACCACCGCAACCAATACCTAATTGCCAGCCAATATCGTCTTCATCAGTCATATCGTAGGTAATAATTTTCGGCTGTAGGTTATCCATCACTTGTCTAGCGTGCCGCATTAAATCAGATTCTAAACAACCTCCACTTAATAAGCCGTATTGCTCACCTAAATCACCAAACAGCATCATGGCGCCGGGTTTTCGATAAGACGAACCTTGGATATAGAAAATAGTGCCTAATACCCATTGCTGTTGTTCACGCATTGGATACCAGCGATTTAATATTGTTGATAGTTGGTTGTTGTTTTTATTATGCATAGCTTTGAAAATGTTGAGTGGCAGTTTTTATGTATAAAAGTTTTACGCACAAAACATAACATATGCATCACATCATCACTATCAATTAAATTAAACGGTTCTTGCTACATAACCAGTTAAAAAAACGGTAACTATTCAGTACTTAAATAATACACCACCGAGAACACCGAAACGCTGCGCTACACAGATAAAATACAGCGCGATATTTTTTCTCAGTGCTCTCTGTGATCCGTTCTGTTCTTTTAGCTGAATAGTTACAAAAAACGAACATAAAAAAACACCAATAGATTGGTGTTTTTTAAATCAATACCGTTTCAACACAATAGAATTTTACGCTACCAGTGCTCTACTCCACTCATATCAGGTAACTGGTGAGCGATACCTTTATGACAATCAATACACGTTTTTTCACCGCTTGCTAAAGAGGTAGAGTGTTGCTCTGCCGCTCGTTTACTTTGCGAAGTAAAGTCCATGTAATCAAAGTTATGACAGTTACGACACTCTAATGAGTCATTCGCTTTCAAACGTCGCCATTCATTTTGAGCAAGTTGTTTACGATGCGCTAAAAATTTATCACGCGTATTTATAGTGCCAAAAAGTTTCGCCCATACTTCTTTAGACGCTTGCATTTTACGGGCTATTTTATCACTCCATTTATGTGGAACATGACAGTCTGGACAAGTAGCTCTAACGCCTGAACGATTGCTAAAGTGAATGGTTGTTTTAAGCTCTTCATACACATTGTTTTCCATTTCATGACACGAAATACAAAACTCTTCAGTATTTGTAACTTCTAGTGCAGTATTGAACCCACCCCAGAAAATAATACCCGCAATAAAACCACCAATCACAAGAAAACCTAAGCTGTAATGAACACTAGGCTTTCTGAGGATAAACCAGCCCTTTTTTATAATGTTAATCATAGTAACCCCTACTTCTTAGTAGATTTAGCTTTCATCAAGCTGCTCATATCAACAAATTGATTTTCCACTAATGGCTTTGTATCTTGTTGAGTAACGTGGCATTGCGTACAAAAGTAACGCCGAGGAGATACTGCGGCTAAAAAGTTTCCGTCGCGGTTCATAAAGTGCGTAACACTCACCATAGGCGCTTGAGAGTCTTCTGTTCTACTGCGGCTGTGACACGACATACACTTATTTGTATTTAAGTTAATTTCATAATTACGAATTTTATGAGGTATTACAGGTGGCTGCATTGGGTAGTTTCGTTTTTGCTTAATGTCACTATTTACTACCCGCGGTATTACGTTAGGCTTTTTTTGCTCAACTATTTTTGTATCATTTCGTAAAGTGGCCACCTCTTCAGCCACTAAAGAGAATGAAGCTACATAGAAACAAAAACTTGCAACAATAAGACGTTTAATTACATTATTCATACCGTTCTCCTATACCTTAACCACTTTCACGGCACATTTTTTGTAATCCGTTTCTTTTGACAAAGGGTCGGTCGCATCAAGTGTGACTTTATTAACTAAACGGCGCGCATCAAACCAAGGCATAAACACTAAGCCCATAGGTGGTTTATTACGGCCTCGGGTTTCGACGCGAGATTGCACTTCTCCACGACGCGAGACTAAATTCACTAAATCACCACGGCGTAAACCGCGCTTTTTAGCATCGTCTGGATGCATATAAATAAGTGCATCGGGAACGGCTTTATAGAGTTCAGGCACACGCTGAGTCATTGATCCTGAATGCCAGTGTTCTAAGACTCGACCGGTTGATAACCATAAATCGTATTCATCATCTGGTGACTCTGCAGGTGGCTCATACGGCAAAGCGAAAATAACGGCTTTCCCATCAGGTTTTCCATAAAACTCAAAGTCTTTCCCTTTTCCTACATAGGGATCAGAGCCTTCTTTAAAACGCCATTTAGTTTCTTTGCCATTAACCACGGGCCAACGTAAACCGCGCTCTTGGTGGTAACGATCGTAAGGAGCCAAATCATGTCCGTGATCTCGTCCAAACTCAGCGTATTCTTCAAATAAACCTTTTTGAATATAAAAACCAAAATCACGTGACTCATCATTTAAACGATCATCTGGCACTTCATTTAATGAAAACTTACCAACGCTAGCGTCTTTATATAAAACATCATATAAAGACTTACCTTTATATTTAGGTTTCTTGGCAATAAGATCTTTAGGCCATACATCTTCAACCTTAAAGCGTTTAGAAAACTCAACAAGTTGCCATAAGTCAGATTTTGCTTGGGCTGGTGCTTCTACCATTTGGTACCATGTTTGTGTCCGACGTTCGGCATTTCCATAGGCCCCTTCTTTTTCAACCCACATAGCGGTAGGTAAAATAAGGTCGCCAGCTTGAGCAGTAACGGTTGGATATGGGTCTGACACCACAACAAAGTTTTTAGGATTTCGATAACCTGGATAGGTTTCCTCCATCATATTCGCGCCAGCTTGCATATTGTTATTGCACATCACCCAATAGAAGTTCAGCTCACCGTCTTTCAGTTTACGGTTTTGCAATACGGCATGGTAACCAGGTTTTTCCGGAATAGTACCTTCAGGTAAGTCCCAAATTTTTTCGGCGTAAGCTCTATGTTTAGGGTTTTTAACCACCATGTCGGCAGGTAAACGGTGTGAAAACGTTCCTACTTCCCTTGCTGTTCCACAAGCTGAAGGCTGACCGGTAAGTGAAAACGGACTATTGCCTGGTGTAGATATTTTCCCCGTTAATAAATGAATATTGTAAACAAGGTTATTTGCCCAAACACCACGTGTATGTTGATTAAATCCCATGGTCCAAAACGAAGTCACTTTTACTTTTGGATCGGCATACATTTCTGCTAATTCAATGAGCTTATTTTCAGGTACTCCTGACAGTTTTGAGGTATATTCTGCTGTGTATGTACTAACAAACTTAGCGTACTCTTTAAAGCTAATAGGTGTTGAACTGCCTTTAGATTTACCGTTGTTTTTAGCTTTTTGTTCTAATGGGTGCTCTGGACGTAAGCCATAACCAATATCGGTTTCACCTAGCCTAAAATTCGTATGTTTATTTACGAAGTCTGTATTTACGCGTTTGGTTTCAATAATATAATTCGCGATATAATTTAAGATAGCTAGATCGGTTTGTGGCGTAAAAATCATGCCATTGTCTGCTAAGTCAAAACTACGATGTTTATAAGTAGAAAGCACAGCGACTTTAACATGAGGCGCACTTAAGCGACGATCGGTAACACGAGTCCATAATATTGGATGCATTTCTGCCATATTAGAGCCCCATAATACAATCGCATCTGCGGCTTCCATATCATCGTAGCAACCCATTGGCTCATCAATACCAAAAGTACGCATAAAACCACCAACGGCAGACGCCATACAATGACGAGCATTAGGATCAAGGTTATTACTTCGAAAACCCGCTTTCATTAATTTAACCGCTGCGTACCCTTCATGAACTGTCCATTGTCCTGAACCAAACATACCAACCGCGGTAGGGCCTTTTTCCTTTAATGTTGCTTTAGCTTTTTCTTCCATAATGTCAAAAGCTTGATCCCACGAAATAGGTGAAAACTCACCATTTTTATCGTATTTACCGTTTTTCATACGTAACAAAGGCGTGGTTAAACGGTCTTTACCGTACATAATTTTTGATAAAAAATAGCCTTTAACACAATTAAGCCCTTTGTTTACTGGAGACTTTATATCACCATGGGTAGCGACTATTTTTCCGTCCATTACCCCAACATTAACGCTACACCCTGTACCACAGAATCGACACGGTGCTTTGTCCCACTTTAATTTGGTTAAATCACTACTCGTGATTAAGTTTGATGCCATTGCTGGAACCGTAACACCTGCAACACTTGCAGCAGCGGCTACAGCATTAGCTTTTATAAAACTTCGGCGATCGATACTCATCGTTTTGTCCTACTTATTTTATTTAATAAACAACCAATGAAAGTTAACTTACAACTCTTAATTAAATCGCTAAACTCTCATCAATAAACTGATGGTATATAGGCGCAAGAGACATTAGCCCTGTGTGATACTTTAAAGCGTCTATTTTCATACCTATTTTTTTTTGAGTACTATCTTCGATAGTAAAAACAATTTTTCCTTCAGGGCTGGTTACATGTATTTCAGCACCAGAGGTTTCTAAAATTTGTTGCTGAACGTCCTCTACAGCACCGGGCACTGCATGGGCAACAAAGCTTGCAACGTGATATTCATTTTTAGTCATTTTTCACCTGTTAAAACGAGTTTGATTGCGTCTTGCGGGCAAATAGAAATGCAGGCTCCACACTGAGAGCAATCACTTAACTTAAGTGTTGGAGTGGGTATGGTCGATTGTTGATACGAAAATGAAATCGCTTGAGTCTCACATGTATCAGCACAACTTTGGCAATAAATACTGTTAGCCGCTAAACACTTTTCGCTTATCTCAACAAAACCATCCCAAGGTTTTCCTTCATGTGAGGTTTTAAACATTGGCTTTGGGCAGCTTTTGACACACTGTAAACACAACGTACATTCCCCATGATCAAAGTCGACAAAAGGAAGGCCATTTTTATCTTGTTGAATAATTTGTGTTTCACATACCTTGCTACAGTCTTGGCAACCATCACAATGCGCTAAAAAAGTAGGTTCATTTATCACCCAAGGAAGACGAGGAACGGCTTTAGTTCTAACTTGCCCACGTAAGAAACTTCGACGATTAAAATTTATGATATTACTCATAGTATAAATACCGAATTAACTGCCTGGAGGGCCAAGAATCAACTGACTTATCCAAATAATAAAACCGTAACTACCCACTAGCACTACCGATAAAATGGGAGCAAGAAATACGGTTAAAAAAATGAACGTGTATTTTTCTTCAGACTTACTGGGTTGGTTTTCTGTTATGTTTGACATAGAAATGACCGATAAATATTCATAACGATATTTATACGCTCATTCAAAAATAGAGTGTTGATTGAGATCAAGGTTTGAGTAGGAAAGAAATGAAAAGCGAAATAACCCTATTGATTATCTCGCTTTGGGTTTAACGATATTAATAGGTTATTAGTTTTGTTTTGTCACATAAAGTCGGCCAGAAAAGCAAAGTAGCATAAATAAAATGAAAGCAACATTTACACTGCCGCCTGAATCTTCTGCTTGTGCAACAACAGGCTCTGGCACGTTATTAACATTAACCGTAGCCTCTTCAGAAACGTCACTGTAACCATCGCTAATAGTCAAAGTAAACGCCAATGTTTCAGTTTGGTTAACCTGCGGGCTAGTAAAAGTTAATACTTGAGTATCAGCCCCTGACAGCGCAACATTACTTCCACTGGTTTGAACCCATTGATAGCTTAATGTGTCATTGTCTGCATCTAACGAACCTGTTGCATCTAGCGTGACCAGTGTATTCTCATTAACGGTTACCGCTGACGAAACTAAGATTAACTCAGGAAGTGTATTGCTAAAAGTAGTTAAAACACCGGGATCTTCCACTTGCCCATTAACTACTCCATCACTATCGTTTGGTCCGCCGTCTTCAATATGAAGTTGCACACACTGGTGACCAGCATGTAAACCTGTTTGGTAATCATCTGTTGTTGGCAATGGACAATTGTTATTTTCGTCTAATAATGCACTTGAAAGATCATTATAGCCATCTTCAACAAAATCGAACCAACCGCTTTCTTCGTTGTACTTTCTAAACTTAGCGTTGTCAGGAATTGTTAAACCGTCTAGTAATGGAATAACAACATATGCTCCTTGCTCGGTAATATTCTCACCACTAGCAATAAAGTTAACCATAGGTGATAAACGTTGCTGTGCATGTATATCGGCATAATTATCGTTGTTATCTTCTACAATGGCATTGTCTGCAGTAACAGGTTTAGCCGTTCTGATCAGTGTACCAATAGATAAGCGTGTACCAATTAATGTTTGAAGAGGTTTATGCTGGTCAACTAAAGGTAAACGTGAGGTATTACCGTCGTTATCCAAATAATTCACAATACCGTCACCATCAACATCGTTGATGCCTTCTGCTAAATCACTTAAACCATCATTATCTGAATCTGTTCCTGTGGACAAAATAGGTGTGGTATCAATAACAGGAATGGTTAAATTAACAATCGCAGAATGCAATTCTGTCGTCGAAGTTTCTGCTGCCGTTACCTCAAGTGAAAGAGTCGTTAATTCTATATCTGCTGGGTTAATGATAATTGAATTATCTTCACCTTGTGTTGACGTTATACCATCAGCTAGCTCCCATGTAAGCTGAATAAGATCACCATTAATATCTTCTACATTAGCAACAATTTCAAGCAAGCCTTTTTCTTTAACTATGGTTGATACTACTTGGTTATTTTGTTTAATTATAAGATTTAGCGATGGCGCTACATTTTGTTCAATTACACTAATAACCGTGGTATTACTGTCGGATATTGCTAATGATGAGGTTATTAATTGTAAAATAAATTCATCACTTTCAAGAGCCGAATCCGGAATTAACACCTCAATAAAAAGATCATCTTTTGAACCAATAATTTTTGAAATCGAATTATTGTTAAGCAAATAATCAACGGTAAATGGGTAACTTGTTGCTAAAATACTTTCGCTTGATTCAATATCAATTCGAATAGCGCTCGTAGGTACTGCCTTTCTTGTTGCTTCAATAGATAATAGCGGTAAAATATTTACAACAAGTTGATCAATATCTCGGTTACCTCTTGAGTCAGTAAAAGAAACATCTATTTCATGTAAACCTGCTGATAAAAACTGCTGTTCTATATTATCTAATTGCAATGCTACTTGGTTATCAACCAAATCATAAGCAAATACACCCTCTAAAACAGATGAGATATCGGTTAATAAACCTTTTGCTTTAACGTATACAACCCCTTGTATTTCAGATAACTGTGGAGGTGTTGTATCTACAATAGTCACCATTTGGAAAGCCGACGTTTGATTTCCAGCAGCATCGGTTGCTAACCACTCAACCTCATTTTCACCTAATACAAGTGGTGAATTAGCTACTCGTTCAATAGTAGGCAATATAATATTATTGTCGCTAACCACAGGTAACGGAAGCTCAACGTCTGTTAATACACCTAGAGCTTCAAAACTAAGTTGAGACAATTCATCAAATTCAGGCGCACTGTTTTCACCTACTCTGCTGTTTAAAGGCTCTGCATCTTCACTGTCAATAATTCCATCTTGGTCAGAGTCAGCTGAAATTGGATCTAAACCTAGTTCATACTCTAAAAGGTTGTTTAAACCGTCGCCATCAAGATCCCATAATGCATCTTCACTGTTATAAGGAGAAAAACCATATAACTGTTCCCAAACACTAGGTATACCATCACCATCGGCATCATTTACATCACTGATACCTTCCAAAGATACATGTAATATATATTTTGAGCCTTGGGTTAATACTGCATCATAATAGGCAGAGACTTTAATATAATAAGTACCGGTTGTATCAAAATCATGAACAAAAAAAGAATCTAAAGTGCTTGTACTTCCACCTTCCCCAGACCCTGGTGATGAATCATCATTTGAACTCAATAATACACCTTCAGCATTAAATAAACGCAGATAACTATCAAAATCTCCATCCGTTCCATTTCGATCAATATCAAATATTGCACGAGCAGGAAGGGAAGTAATGTTAAAACTAAAGTAGTCGAAAGTGTCATCTCCAGTGCCATTAATACTAACGTGAGGAATACTCTCTGAAGTGTTTGTGGTCTCATCACCTATATTGTCGGAATACTGATAAGTAAAGTAACCATCAAGTAATTGAGCACTCGCAATGTCATTATTGGGTTCAATTTCAGACGAAACATCAGTGATTGGGCTTGTTCCTGCAAGATATTCTTCTAAATTAGTTACACCATCAGAGTCATTGTCTAACGTAGAATCATCAATCAATGGATCAAGTCTAAAGTCAATTTCCCAACCGTCAGGCATGCCATCACTATCAGAATCACTAGATAATGGATCAGTTGAATAGACATTAATTTCATAACCATCGTTCACATTGTCATTGTCTGAGTCTTGATTTAATGGGGAAGTTAAATGAATATTGATCTCATCAAAGTCTGATAATGCATCAAAGTCACTATCACGATGCCTTGGGTTGGTTTGATAAGTATGAACTTCTTCTCCATCAAGCAAACCATCTGAGTCGGTGTCAGTATTAAACGGGTCACTACCACTGTGATATTCGCTGAGATTATTCAATTCATCTGAGTCAGCATCTAAAATACCATCAGCACTATCGTTCTTATCAAGACCAAATTTCTCTTCCCAAAAGTCTGGTATTTCATCTGAATCACTATCAAGTAACCAATCAATAGCAAATGACGAATATCCCGTCGCGATTTGATATTCTACTGTCGCTTCAGCCGTTATTTTATTAATTGAAAACAACGCTCCATCTTCATCAACGCCCCAAATACCACCATCAATATTGGTTGTTAAACCAGACTGCTTATCTAGCGCAACATTGACTAAAGACCCGACTAAAGTTGTTCTCGCTAAATTGCGATCTATACGATACAAGTTACCACTGTTGTTAGAACTGAGTCCCCATAAATAGATACCATCCCAAGTAATGGCATCTATATCATCGGTTTGAAATGCACCAATAAGATCTGCTCTACCTGATAAAGTATCAATTTTGTAAAGATGGTTAGGTTCATTGGTTACCATATATAAGATGTTATTATTGTCTGACGCTAAACCAACGTCTATCACATCAACACCTAGGCCACCAATCAAGGTCGTTTCTGCAGTATTTACGTTTACCGTATAAAGCGAATCTGTTGTTGAATCAACCCCATACAAGGTGTGATTTCCGCCAAAAGTTAATCCTGTGATATCGGTAAGCCCCGTGCTACCAATCAAGGTTTCTTCGCCAGTAATTAACTCGATTAAGTAAAGATCGCCACTACTGTTTACACTGTAGGCTTCTACAACATTAGGCACATCATTAATGTCTGTAGGATCTGAACCATATTGAAATTCTTTTAAATTAGTCCAAGTATCATTATCAAAATCTAATGCACTATCGTTAGCTAATGGGTTTAGGGTAAAAGTGACCTCCCAACCATCAGGCATTCTATCGCTATCACTATCTTGTAATAACGGGTTAGTGTGGTGAGTATTCACTTCACTGCCATCGAGTAACCCGTCAGCATCAGTATCTGCAACAAGAGGGTTTGTTGATAACGTAAACTCTTGTAAGGTGGTTAAATCATCATTATCGCCATCAAGTGCACCAACACCATCATCAACGAGAACATCAAAATTGTAGATTACTTCAAAGCCATCGTGTAAACCGTCACCATCGGTATCTGCTTCTATGATGTTTGATAGATAAATATTAATTTCATCACCGTCAGACAATCCATCTTCGTCACTATCATTCGATAGCGGGTTAGACAGGTGCGTTACAATTTCAGCACTATCAGATAATGAATCCTCATCGGTATCCGTTAATAATGGCGATGTTAAATAAAGGTTTACTTCATCACCGTCTGATAAGCTATCCCCATCAGTATCAGCTAGAGTTGGATTTGTTTCTTGTTCAAATTCATTGAGGTTAGATAATCCGTCAGTATCGGTATCTAATAAAGCATCGGCAGCATCATTTTTATCTAAGCCGTAAAGATCTTCCCACTCATCTGGCATGCCATCAAAGTCGCTATCTGGATTTGGATCTTCAACAGAAATATGCAAGGTATACGTAGAGCCACTCGATATAACACTGTCTGAATAACGAGAAACTTTAATGTAATAAGTACCTATTTCACTAAAATTATGAATTAAAAACGAATCTAAACCGCTGGTACTTCCCCCTTCACCATATTGAATACTTGAATCATCATTAGAACTTAACAACGTACCTTGTTCGTTATACAAACGAAGGTAACTATCAAAACTTGCTGCATCTATATCAAAAATCGCACGTGAAGGAGCAACACCTACAGTAAATTTAAAATAATCATAACTGCCATTACCTGATCCTGTAATAGAAACATGTGGCATTGTTTCAGAGGTATTACTGGTTTCATCACCAATATCATTAGAAAACATAAGATTAAATGATCCGCCCACATCTTGAGCTTGCTCTATTGAATCATTAGGTTCGAGATCAAACACATCCGGAATCAGTGGATTAGTTCCTTCCAAAAATTCGTCTAAATTATTGCGTCCATCAGTATCATTATCTAATTGGCTGTCATCTATTAATGGATTTAACGAATATAAAACTTCCCAACCATCTGGCATACCATCACCTTCACTATCGGCAAGTGTTGGATCAGTCCCATGAGTATTAATTTCTATATTGTCAGCAAGTAAATCATCGTCGGTATCAACTTTGGCAGGATCTGTATGGTGAGTATTTACTTCGTCGCCATCCAACAAAGTATCGCCATCGCTATCGGTATTATTTGGTAGCGTATTTAATTGAAACTCCACTAAGTTAGTTAAACTATCGCCATCTAAATCTTCAAGGGCGTCTGATGCATTGGTTGGATCTAGGCCAAAACTCAATTCCCAATAATCAGACATTCCGTCTTCATCTTCATCTCTTGCAGGTAGGTCGTCACAAATAACCCCGACTTGTTCGAAAGCTGAAATAACATCGGTTACGTTATAAGCTAAATCGTCTGCAGCATGAATAACACCACATGCACCTTCAATATAGTTAGTTGAGGGCGTCCAATAAAAACGGTTAGCGTCATACATTACATCAAAGGCTAGTCGTGTATTCCAACCATCGCTATTTGCTAAGATAAAAAAGGCTCGGTTAAATACGCCACTACTGTGATGAACATCAATTCCGTTGTAGTAATCATCAGCATGACCAATAGAAATACCGTCTAACGTAGGGTCTTCCATATACCGCAAAGCACCTTCTGCTTTATAGATGTCTGCTCCGGTTAACCAATCATTTGTTCCTCTCACATAATATTCGGCAGCTTCACCCGCCATATCAGAAAATGCTTCGTTAATACCACCTGATTGGTTTGCATAAATTAAACCTGAATTTTGCTCGGTAATACCGTGAGCAACTTCATGTGCAGTAACATCTAAAGAAACAAGGGGATGAAAAGTTGAACCTCCATCACCAAAAGTCATACTGCTACCATCCCAAAAAGCATTTTCATAACTGGTAGAATAGTGAACACGAAGCACAAGTTGTGAAGCTAATGGGCTAGTTGAATACCAATCGTTAAACATAGTAAAAATGGCGTTACCAAAAAAATGAGCATCATTTAGGGGAGAAAATGCACCATTAATTTCTTTATGAGTATTTCTAGAACAGGTAAAAGAGAAGGCTTCACTACCTGAGGTACTATGGTTTAAATCAATGGTTTTTACATTGGCATTTTCCATTGAACAGCTATCACCCGTTTGAGTGACATCTAAAAAACCAAAATCTGTTCCGTATTCATACTGTCCGACTTTTTCGTTGCCACCCGGACCCGTGGCATCAGAAAAATTTAAGCTGTTCCACCTTTTAATCATCACACCAGATTTTGCATCAACGATGTAGGCAGGTTTTTCAATAGTACCTTGCTGATTATCAATCAAAAATTTAACCACATAGGCAACCGTCGCAACATTTTTATCGTTTAGGTATATCACCTTTTCAATAGACTCTTGGGTTACAACAACTTCTTGTTGAAAGGCCTTATTTTTATCAATATGCAATTGTTTGATACGCTTCATCATCACAGCATCTTCAATAACAGTTAATTGGCTAGTTAACGCAAGATCTTGCTTAATATTTAATGCTATTTCACCGTGAACTTTTTTTACATCGCTGTCGGCAGATAATTGCACGTTAACCTGTTTAGCCCATATAGGTATGCCATCGTAGTATTGTTGATATCTGATACGTTGTTTTTTAAAAGAAAGGATATTACGCTTCACTTTGAACGAATACTGCTGATTTAATCCAATCGCACTTTTTAGTCCAACGGCAACAATTTCTTCTTTCGATAAACTCGTGGGTACATTCTGTTTACTGTTTTTTGATGAACTATTACTGGCACTAACATATCCCTGCACCACTTGGTTAACTTGTGGCGCTAATGAATGTGTTATTTTTTTTCGTTCCGCAGCTGAACTGGAAAGCGTTACTAAAGCAGCGGCCACTACTATCATTCGAAATATGTACAACATAAAAATCCTTATACGCGAAAAAACAAATAGCGATATCCTTTTATATACATTATCAAACCATGAATACTTTATCCAAAATTCTAACGGTATTTTGTGTAAAAATTGTAAAGTTTTTTGTGTGAGATTAGATGAATATTTAGTGACACTAAGAATTAAGATTAGGGAATCTTAATTCTTAGTGTCACTTTTAAACGTACTGAAAATAAAAGATAAAACAAAAGCCATCCTTAGCTTTTGTTTAATTGTAATTTAAGAAAATGGCTTACTGTGAAACGTTAATCTTTTCCACTAAATGAAAAGGTTTCATGCTTGAGTTGTCCATTCTAAAATCAAGCTGAACAATATAGTCACGCGACGTTTTCTTGTTCGCCACTTCATATTTCCATTGTGATAAAGCTTTAATGGCAACTTGGTCAAACACGTAAGCAGGTTCAGCGTTTATTACTTTTATATTTTCAGTCTTGCCATTTCCGTTAATATCAAATTTCAGTAATACTGCCCCTTC
>Ga0209395_1002029_pt1 | contig 27361 bp, 29 predicted proteins | sample GOMGulsemesocosm_3_FD_184635 | JGI IMG/M metagenome (GOLD analysis project Ga0209395, IMG submission 184635) | Methane-oxidizing microbial communities from mesocosms in the Gulf of Mexico - GOM9D Gulf of Mexico (SPAdes) (version 2) | ecosystem: Environmental > Aquatic > Marine > Cold seeps... | reverse complement strand
ATATGCCCTATTTGAAGACCGACAAACGCAGCTAAAATTCTGGGTGTTTAATACGCATTTTGATCATATTGGTGTTGTTTCAAGGTTGGAAAGCGTGAAATTAATCTTAAGGAGAATTGATTTAGAAAACACTCAAGATTATCCGGTTATTTTTATGGGAGATCTCAACGTGACCCCTGAAAGTAAGCTTATTACAGATTTGAAAACAACCATGGATGATGCTAGAGATATTACCAAAGGAGTGCCTTTTGGGCCTTCAGGAACCTTTAATGGCTTTCAGTTTTTAAAACCAGTGACCAATCGTATCGATTATATTTTCGTTTCAAAATCTAAAAGTATTAGCGTTGAAAAACACGCTGTTCTCAGTGATTCTAAAGATTTGAAATACCCTTCAGACCATCTTCCGGTTTATATTGAATTGACGATCAGCGATAGGTAAACTACCCTGTTGTAGTTGCTTATGTCTTAATTATTTGTTAAAAGAAAATAGGAGGCTGTTTTTTTAGTACTTTTAAGGGTCTTTGTATTCTGCAATAGCAAAGACATAATAAAAACTAATTAAAACACTAGCTTATGCCAACATTTCAATTGAAAATTAATGGAGAAACTCATACTATAGAGGCCGAAGAAAACACGCCACTATTATGGGTATTGAGAGATCAAATAGATCTAGTGGGTACTAAATATGGTTGTGGTATTGGTCAATGTGGTGCCTGTACCGTTCATGTTGATGGTGAAGCCACACGTAGCTGTTTACAAACGGTTTCTGTTTTGGCAGGAAAAGAAATTACAACTATAGAAGGACTCTCAGAATATGGAACCCATCCGGTTCAGGAAGCTTGGAAAGCTGTTGATGTGCCCCAATGTGGATATTGTCAATCTGGACAAATTATGACCGCTTCTGCTTTTCTTAATGAGAATGCCAATCCGAGTAAATCGGAAATTAGAGATGCTATGCATGGTAATATTTGTCGTTGTGCATCTTATAATAGTATTGAAAAAGCTGTTGAAGTAGCAGCTAGTAAATTAAGTTAGTTCCATTTAAGAATCAGAAATTATGCAAACTTCAAAAACAATAAAATTCAGTAGAAGATCATTTTTACAAACCTCCTCTTTGGCTAGTGGCGGGATGCTTATAGGTTTTAACTTATTTACAGCTTGTAAAGCCGATATTAAACCACCGGAAGATCTCAGTCTTTTAAATTATAATGATTTTAATGCCTTTATTAAAATTTCCAATGAAGGGAAAGTGACCATTTTTGCCCCCAACCCAGAAATTGGACAGGGTGTAAAAACTTCGATGCCAATGCTCATTGCCGAAGAATTGGATGTCGCATGGAAAGATGTACATGTGGTTCAGGGGGCATTGGATAACGAGAATTTTAGCCGCCAAGTCGCAGGTGGAAGTCAGTCCTTACGTCATGGTTGGTTACCATTACGTCAAACTGGAGCTACAGCGCGACAAATGTTGATTAATGCTGCCGCAGCACAATGGGGGGTTTTACCATCGGAATGCAGTACAAAAGAAGGGCTTATTAGTAATGCCAGTGGAGAAACTTTGGGTTATGGGGATGTGGTAGTCGCAGCGGCAACCCTACCAGTTCCTGAAGATGTAGAATTAAAAGACCAAAAGGCATTTAACATTATTGGTAAAGATATTTCCAATGTAGATATTGATGAAATTATTACAGGGAAGTCCTTATTCGGTTTAGATTATAAACGAGAAGGCATGCAATACGTATCGGTTTTAAGGCCTCCAGCCTTTGGGCAGGTTTTAGAATCATTTGACGATTCAGCCACTAGAGCAATTGCCGGTGTGAATGATGTCATAAAGTTTGGAAATAAAATAGCTGTTCTGGCAACGAATACCTGGACGGCCATGCAAGGAAAAAATGCATTAAAGGCCGTATGGAATCAAGATACCAAAGCCGAGAGCACCGCATTTCATGATGAAACCTTATTGGGGTTACTCGATGGGAACTCTTTTGAAACCTTACGTAAAGATGGCGATGTTAAAAAAGCATTTGCCGATGCCGATCAAGTATTAGAGCGTACCTATGAGAGCCCATTTATGCCTCATAACTGTATGGAGCCTATGAACTTTTTTGCCAATGTAACCACAGATAAAATTGAGCTAGTAGGTCCAATTCAAACGCCTGCTTGGACTTCTACAAGAGTAGCCGAGTTACTCGGTAGAGACGAAAGTGAAGTCTCTTTACAAATGACCCGAATGGGTGGAGGTTTTGGGAGAAGACTTTATGGCGATTTTGCTTTGGAAGCTGCTGAGGTTTCTCATTTGGCTAAAAGCCCAGTGAAAGTAATCTTCTCAAGAGAAGATGATATGACCGATGGGATTTATAGACCGGCTATAAAATATAGAATTGCAGCGGCAATTAAAGATGGTAAACTCACAGGATATCATCTAAAAGAAGCCGCAATTAATGGGAATATGTATGGATTGATTCCTAATTTCTTTCCTGCAGGTGCCATAGAGAACTATCAAGTAGATGTTGCCAATTATAAAAGTAATATTACCACTGGAGCTTGGAGAGCACCTTTTACAAATGTTTTAGCTAGTTTTGAACAAAGCTTTTTTGACGAACTTGCTCAGGTGATGGGCGTTGATCGTATCCAGTTACATCTGGATTTATTACAAAAGGTAAAAGGAACCACCGACGAACGTATTCAATACAGTCCTGAACGACTGGAAGGTGTGATTAAAATGGCCGTCGAAAAATCGGGATGGGGAAAATCTTCAGAAGGAATTTATCAGGGGTTTGCAGTGTATTATTGTCATAATACCCATGTTGCCGAGGTAGCCGATATTATAATGGATAACGGTATTCCTGTGGTTAAGAAAGTAACCTGTGTTGTGGATTGTGGAGTCGTTGTTAATCCGCTAGGCGCCAAAAATCAAGTCGTTGGAGGCGTGATAGATGGTATTGGACATTCTATGTATGGGGAGCTTACTTTTAAAGATGGAAAACCAGAATCCAATAATTATAATACCTATCAATTGATTCGTATGGGTCAAACACCTCAGGTGGAAGTCCATTTTGTGGATAGTGATATGGACCCAACAGGATTGGGAGAGCCCACCTTACCGCCAATTGGTGGGGCTGTTGCTAATGCTATTTATGCAGCCACAGGTAAACGACTGACCAAACAACCCTATATGAAAAATTTGGATGTTGAAAAGGTGATAGGATAAAACGAAGGCAAAAAAAATAAGACCCTAGAACACGGAGACTAGACTCTCGAGACCAAAGCCTAGAAATGGAGTAGAACATAATCTCATTTCTTAGCTCAAGCAAGGAAATGTTTTAAACATGGATGTAATAGCAATGGTGAATACTATATGACACATGAATTCAAAAATATCGTTGAGGCCTATCAAAAGGCGAAACATCAGGGGCTAAAAACAGTTCTGGCCAGTGTTGTTGCCTTGGATGGGTCTTCCTATAGAAAACCAGGCGTACGCATGCTTATTCTTGAAAATGGGAGCATGATAGGTGCGGTGAGCGGTGGTTGTGTGGAAAAAGATATTTTGCAGCAATCGGAGTCTGTGTTTATCAGCGGCCAGCCAAAAATGATGAGCTATGATGGGCGATATAGATTGGGTTGCGAGGGTGTACTCTATATTTTATTAGAGGTTTTTTCTCCGAATAATAGTTTTATGGAAGCCTTCGCCCTATGTTTAAAACAAAGAGCTCATTTTACGATGAAATCCTATTATATGAAATCCGAAGGGGAGCATTCAGGGATTGGGACACATGTGGTATTCAATCAGGAAAAACACCGACTTTCAGGGCAGATAAATGGCTTTCATAGAGATACAGAATCACGGGCTTTATTTTCTGAAGATATGCCACCTTGTTTTAAATTAATGATTTTTGGAGCCGAACATGATGCCGTACAATTATGTCAATTTGCAGCGCTAAATGGATGGGAGTTAAGTGTTTATTCTGGGCCTATGGAATCTAAAACTATCGACAACTTTATTGGGGCTACAAACTTTTATTCCATGCCGCCGGAGGCGATTGATTTGAGTAGCATTGACGATCAAACGGCAATTATGATCATGACCCATAGTTTTGCTAAGGATTTAAAGTATCTAATGTGTATTAAAGACAGCAACCCTGTGTATATTGGCTTATTAGGGCCAACACATAAACGCGATAATCTATTGTCACATTTATTAGAATATCATCCTGATATATCGGATGAATTTATTGAAAAGATTCATGGTCCCGCTGGATTAAATATTGGAGCAGAAACACCACAGGAAATAGCAATTTCCATTATATCTGAGATTTTAGCCTTAATACGATCTCAAGAACCTATGCACCTCAATACAAAATTAGGAGGCATTCACGATGCGATGACCAATACAGCGCCTCTTGTTAAATAAGACTCCAAATATTGCGGTTGTAATTCTTGCAGCTGGAGCTTCCTCTCGAATGGGAAGACCAAAACAATTACTAAAATGGAAACAAACCACAGTCTTAGGCCACGCCATAGAAACGGCAAAAGCTTTGAAACAGGTAAAAACAGTTGTGGTTTTAGGAGCTAATTTTGAAGCTATAAAAGTAACGCTTAATCTCAATCAGGTCGAAATTGTAAAAAATGATGATTGGGATGCTGGATTAGGGAAATCCATTGCTACCGGGATGAGTCATATTTTAAGCCAAGACTTGAGCTATGATGCCGTGCTTATCATGCTCGGCGATCAGCCGCTAATAGATTCTACCTATTTATTGCAAATGATTTCCGAATATAAGATAGAGGAGACTCAAATAATTGCTACGACTTATAAAAATGGCAAACAAGGTGTTCCTGTCTTGTTTGATAGCGCCTATTTTAGAGAATTATCCCTACTCCATGACGATAAAGGCGCAAAGCAAATCCTTAGAAACCATGCCGATAAACTTTTGGTTGTAGATGCCATACATGATGTATCAGATATTGATACTTTAGAGGAATACCAAGCATTGTATAAGGCTAATCATTAAGATTATTGCTGCCTGTCACACGGAGTTCCTTGAAGTGATGGAGCATTGGAAATTCCATGACTAGAGCAGGGCCGATTATGCAATTTTAATCGTTATATTTTATACAACATAACGAATTTATCCCCCGATAGAAATCATACTTCTGTTCTTGCCGTGAAGCTCCGGAGACTCTAGTTTTTCTAAGGTGTCCATCCCACCGCGAATCTTAAATTTAGCCTGCATTGCCTTGCTAATTATTGGTCTAATATCTTTGCCTTCACGGAGTGGTGTTAGTAAGTCTGATTCGCTTGCCGAGAATAAGCAGTTTTTCAATCGCCCATTGGCTGTTAAACGGATGCGATTACAAGAATCACAAAACGGATTGGTAACGGAGCTAATAATACCAAAAGAGCCTTTGTAGCCTTTGATTTTGTAATTTTTTGAGGTGTCGTTTGCTGCGTCTTGGATTCGTAAAACATCGCTATTCTCAAATTCAGAATTCACCAGAGTCATGACCTCTGCATAGGACATCATTTTTGCCTTGTCCCATTTGTTTCCATCAAAAGGCATGAATTCAATAAATCGAACCGAAAGAGGAAGATCTTTGGTGAATTTTATAAAGTCATTTCATTGTCATTAAAGCCTTTAATAAGCACGGCGTTGATTTTGACATTGAAGCCTTCTTTAAGAAGTAGTTGAATGTTTTGATATACTTTTTCAAAATCATCACGACGCGTAATCTCATTGAATTTTTCGGCATTTAGAGAATCCAGACTCACATTTATATTTTGGATGCCACAGGCTTTAAATACATCGATAAATCGATCTACAGTAACAGCATTGGTTGAAATGGCCAGTTCTACTGGGAGACTTGCTAGCTTTTCTAAAATAATGTGAACATCCTTACGTACTAAAGGTTCACCTCCAGTGAGTCTAATTTTTGTTACCCCGTTATCGACAAAGGTTTTAGCAATGGTGTAGATCTCATCGAAGTTCATGATGTGTGACCTTGGAGCTAATTGAACGCCTTCCGCAGGCATGCAGTAGGTGCAACGTAAATTACAGAGTTCGGTTAAGGATATCCGAAGGTAACTGTGCTGCCTTCCAAAATTGTCTTGTAATATGTTTTGATCTTGTTTCATTAGTTGTGTCTTGCGCCTTTTAGTATTCCAAAAACATGTAGAACCGCCGGAAAAACGGCTTCCATAGACTCTCTTGCACCGTTGGTTGATCCTGGGAGTGCTAATACTAAAGTGCTATTAATAGTCCCAGCAACACTTCGAGAAAGCATGGAATAAGGGATGCGGTTTTGTCCATAACTGCGTATGGCTTCCTCAATGCCGGGAATTTTTCTTTCTATGATTTCATATAAGGCTTCAGGAGTTACATCTCTTGCTGATAAACCTGTCCCTCCAGTATATATGATCAAGTCCACACCTTGATTTTCATAATACTTAGCCTTCTCTTGTATGATATCTTTCTCGTCGGGAATGATGATATAATCAGAAATGGCGACATTGCAAGTTTCTAATTTAGCAATGATTGCCTTGCCAGCCCTATCTTCTTTTTGTCCTGCGGAAATGGTGTCAGAACACACAATTACAGCCGCTGTAAGTTCTTTGCGAAAACGATCTTTAAAATCAGATTTCCCGCCTTTTTTCTTTACTAATTTGATATGATGAATTTCAATCCCCTTATCAATAGGTTTGAGCATGTCGTACATGTTTAAGGCCACAACACTCGCACCATGCATTGCTTCAACTTCAACTCCAGTTTTGTAAATGGTTTTTATAGTGCAGGTCACGGTAATTTCTAAACCGTCTATTTGGTAGTCTATCCCTGTGTATTCAATTGGCAATGGATGGCAATCTGGCAATATATCTGGCGTTTTTTTTACGGCGAGTAAACCTGCAGCTTTGCTCATGGCAAATACATTCCCTTTAGGAACAGTATCATTTTCAATGGCTATAATGGTTTCAGCTTTGCTCACTTTTACCACGGCTTGTGCCGTCGCTATCCGAAGTGTGTTATTTTTATCTGTGATGTCTACCATTTGGTTTGTTTAACTGTGGATTCGTTTATTTGTTTAAGTCTTGTTCTCTACATCTAACCTTGGGTCTAAAGCCAAAAAAAGCCTAGCGTTCTGGTTTTTTATGAATTAACCTTCCACTGATGTGATGCGTCTTCAAAAATTTCTTTACCATAAACAGGAACATCTGCTTTTATAGCTTCAACGATGAATTCCAAGGCCTTAAATACGTCTTTCCGGCTCGGTGAGGAAACAAAAACAAATAAGCATATTTCGCCTGCTTTTACAGATCCGATACTGTGATAAATATGCATGCATGTCAAATTGAATGTTTCAAAAGCGGATTCTCTAATCTCATGAAATTTAGCATTAGCCATTTCTTCATAGGCCGTGTATTCTATTGCTGCAACGGTTTTGTTGTCAATAACATCGGCACGAACCTGTCCTAAAAAAATATTGTGTGCGCCAATACTTGTTTTAGATTGGTGTTTTGCAATTGATTGTCCTATAAATTCAGAAGAAATAGCACCTTCTTTAAATACGTTTTTTGGTTTTCTATCTTTCATATGCGTTTATTTTTAAATATTCTATAAGTGCTGAAACACCTCCTTTTAAGCTGTAACAATGGTCTATATTGTGTTCTTTTAAAAGGGCAACAGCGGTTTTGCTTCGCAATCCTGACTTACAGAATATGATAGTATTAATATTAGTATTGATTTGATCGAGCTCTTGTTTTAATTCTCCTAAAGGAATTTGAATACAATTGGTCAAACTTACTTTTGGCTGTTCATGATGCTCTCTTACATCAATAAACTGGACTGGTTCCTTTTCTGAAAGCGCTGTGGTCGAAATTTCAGAAACTGCAGTTTCACAAGAAAAGGCGTAGTGCTGCTCCTTAAATTTATTTGCTTTTACTTTATTAAATTGAGTTTCAGATCTCGAAATATCTATAGTTGTAGTCTGACTAGTTTTTGCATCAAAACAAAATAATTTACCAGAGAGGACATGATCAAAATCTAAAATCATTTTAAGGGTTTCATTGGCTTGCATGCTTCCGATAATTCCTGGTAAAACTCCTAATACTCCAACTTCTGAGCAATTTGCAACCGAGCCTTCTTTTGGCGGATTGGGGAATAAACAGCGGTAAGATGGGCCGTTTTTATAATTAAATACAGAAACCTGGCCTTCAAACTTATAGATAGCACCGTAAACTACGGGTTTATTTGAAAGGACGGCGGCGTCATTTATCAAATAACGTGTTGCAAAATTATCTGTGCCATCTACAATAATGTCATAGGCTTTAAAAAGATCTATCGCATTATCTGGAGTTAATTGTTCGGGATAAGCTTTGATTTCTATTTCAGGATTGAGATCTTCTAATCGCGTTTTTGCTGCGAGGGCTTTATTAATCCCTAAAGAGGAGGTTCCAAATAATATTTGACGCTGCAAATTTGAAATTTCGACCAGATCAAAATCTATGATGCCAAGGGTTCCTATTCCTGCAGCAGCAAGATATTGTAATACAGGGCAGCCTAAGCCACCGGCACCCACAACGAGCACGCTTGCTTGTGAGAGCTTGTCTTGTCCTTCTTGTCCAACACCGGATAATAATATATGTCTACTGTATCTACTCATAAGTTCTAACTTGTCCTGACCTGTTTGTTTAAAGCCTCTCAGGTCTCTTCTTCTCTTAGCCCCCTGAAAAAGGAGGTAATAATGCGATTTCATGTTCCGAAAGGATCGTGTCTTTCGATACTATTTTTTGGTTTTGTGCGACCTGAAAATCCTTATCCTCAAGATTCGGATACTTTTTAAAAAGTACAGTCAGCAATTCGGAAACTGACGCCTCTGAAAAGGCGATGACCTCTTGATTACAGCCCGTGACTTCTGCTAGGAGTCCGAAATATTTAATGTTCAATTTCATTTTTTAAAGCATTTAATTCATCGATCGTGTTTATATTTTTAAGGTATTGTTCTAAATGTTTATCGAGAACAATCGTTCTGGTTTTAAATTGATTCACCGCAAATCGTAAGCGTCTTTCGCCTTTTTTTAGTAAATCTAGACAGGTAGCCGAGCAGCGTTTTTTATATAGTGCCACCAAAGGCATGGTTTTATGGTTGCTCTCTAATTGAACGATATCAATATCATTTTTAATGTCTGCGATGAGTATGTTTAATACAGTCGTATTTATTAACGGAACATCACAGCTAAGCACGATATTATTTTCAGTTTGGGAATTATGTAATCCAGAATATAATCCAGCTAAAGGTCCGGCATCTGTCATAATATCTTCGACTCTTTTCAGATTAAAAACGTCGTAATCAGGATTATCACTTACGATAATAATATCCTTGACAAGAGGTTTGACCGCCTTAATAATATGAGACATAAAACTATGGCCATCGAGCATAACAAATCCTTTGTCTGTTCCCATTCTCGAGCTTTTACCTCCAGCAAGTATAATTCCTGTTATGTTCGTTTTAGCTTCCATTTATACAAAAAATAATTTCGCAGCAGCAATAATTAATACAAAAGCGAGTAAATGACGTAATAGCTTGTTGTCGAATGATTTGCTTCCGTAGTAACTTCCAAAAAAACCTCCAATCAAAGCCACTGCAACGAGTAGGAATGACTGCGTTGACAAGGTCACGCCACTACTGAGCTGGCCAACTAATCCTGAAGCAGAATTTACCCAAATAAAGAGTGCCGATACGGCCGCCGCTTCTTTCATTTTTCCCCAATGCAACAATAGTATTACTGGGGTTAGAATAATACCGCCTCCAATGCCAATTAGGCCCGAAAAGAACCCTATAATACCTCCAACTATTAAGCCTTTCCAAATTTTCACCGGCTTAATAAAGGGGCCTTCTTTGCCAAAAACATTGAGCATTTTTAAGATGGCAAAAATGAGTAAAACGGCCAATACTTTTTTGTAAATCGAGGCATCAACTTCCATCATTCCTCCTAAAAAGGCCAGAGGAATAGATGTTATTGCAAAAGATAAAAACAAGGTCTTGTTAAAGTGGCCTGCTTTAAAATAATGGTAAAATGCAATAGCGGCAACAAATATATTAAGCAATAATGCTGTGGATTTCATGGATTCTGGAGCGAAGGAAAACAAGGCCATTAATGCCAAATAACCACTTGCACCACCATGACCAACACTCGCATATAAAAAGGCAACTATAGGTAAAATGATCAAGAATAACCAAAGATATTCGATATCAAAAATCATTGTATAATTGCGTTTGTATCTGTTCGTCTAAAAAGTCCCAACAATTTTTATTTATGTTTTCAAAGGCCGTTACCAGTGACTTTCCATAAGGCGTTAACTGTGCTCCGCCGCCGCCTTTACCACCAATACTTGTTATGATAACAGGGTTTTCGGCACGGCTGTTAACCATGTCTATCAAAGACCAGGCTTTTTTGTATGACATGCCTAATGATTTGGCGGCTTTTGATAAAGAGCCAGTCTCCTCAATGGCTTTTAATAAGCTTACTCTTCCTTCACCAAGCAATACATTACCGTCGGCTTCGATCCAAATACGACTCTTAATTTTATATTTCATAGGCTTTATTGTTTTTGTTAATCCTGATATTAATTTATGGGGAGTAAATACACCTCTACACTGTCATTTGTTTTAATTGAATCAGCTGTTTCGGACAGATACACCATTGCGTTTGCAAGGGCGAAGGTGTGTAGCATTGAAGAATTTTGTCCGTCTAAAATTTCTACTTTCCCATTAGAATATAATGCTTTTAAAAATTGTCCGCGATCTCCTTTTTTGATATAGCTGGATACGGATTGAGCTTTTAATTTAGTAAAAGAAAAATTGAGATTTCCAGATATTCTTTCCAATGCCGCTTGCACATAAATATAAAAGCAACTCAGAGCGGCGGCGGGATTCCCCGGTAATGCGAAGATTATTTTCTCTTCTTTTTTTCCAAAGAAAAGCGGCTTGCCAGGTTTCTGCTTTACCTTATAAAATAGCTGTTCCACATTGAGCTCTTGAAGTGTCGACCCCACAAAATCGTAATCACCAACAGAGATTCCTCCAGAAACTAAAACCACATCATTAGCATTAATTACCTGATCTAGTACATTAAGAGTTTCGGTATAATTATCGGCTACTTTATATACCCTTATATTGAGATAGCCTAGGTTCTTTAGAGCTGCCTGAAGCATACTGGCATTGCTTTCATAAATCTGACCGTGAGATAGGGGTTGTCCGGCTTCTGCCAATTCATTCCCTGTAACTACAATTGCAATCGAAGGTTTTTTGTAGACCCTAATCTCAGTGAGTCCTAGTGATCTTAAAAAGGCAACTCCCGCAGGGCTTAAATGTGTGCCCTTTTTCAATGCTATTTGACCTTTTGAAACTTGTTCTCCTAAAGGTCTGATGTTTTCTTGAAAGCTTGCTGTAGATTCCAAAGTCAGCAGGGTACTATTTACCCTAACACGCTCCTGCATAATCACTGCATTTGCAGAATCAGGAACTGGTGCACCGGTAAAAATACGAACCGCCTCGCCACTATTTAATTTTGGATGATGATTATCTCCGGCTTTAACCTCTCCAACGATATTGTAGGTTGATGCTTCATGTATATTTAAAGCGTAGCCATCCATAGCCGATTGTCGAAATGGAGGCATGTTAATTGGAGCTATAATATCGTTGTATAATACATGGCCAACCGATTCGCTAAGTTCTATTAATACTGAACTTTGCGTTGGAGACGTGTGGTTTTCGACAACTTTTATGGCTTTTTCTACAGAAATCATTTGTTTTCGTTATGTCCTTACAAATATAGCGAATGATTTACCATGAAGTATGATATTTGTCACAAAATGCTATTTAGATTTATTGTAAATAGCGTATTTATGATTTTTGTCAGTTTTTTTATGCTTAACTTAAAGCTTCTTTACATTCTTATTTAAAAGCTATTTTTATGCCAATTAAAAGTTATTTAGCGCATCCTCATGACGGACAAAAACAAGCGTTGATTGCCTCATTATCTGAGTTGGAAGGTTGTGATGTAATTCCTGCCGAAAATAAAGATATTCTTATTGTGGTTACTGAGACCAATACAAAATCAGAAGAAGATAATTTAAAAGAAAAAATGGAAGCCTTGTCAAGTTTGAAATTACTTGCGATGGTTTCTGGTTTTGATACACCTAAAAATAACTAAGCGATGTACAGTTCTTTATCCAATAGACGAAGCTTTATTAAGAAAATGGCAGTTTTATCTGCAATGACGGCTGCAGCAACAATGTTTCCAGGAATATTATTTGCTGAAGAACAAGAAAGGAATTTACCAAAAGGAGGAAATCTAGACTGGAAAAAAGCACCCTGTAGATTTTGTGGTGTAGGTTGTGGAGTTTTAGTTGGTGTTGAAGCCGGTAAAGCAGTTGCAGTAAAAGGAGATCCTAAATCTCCTGTTAATAAGGGATTATGTTGTGTGAAAGGTTATCATTCTGTAATGGCCATGTATGGAAAAGATAGGTTGACCAAACCTTTGATTAAAAAGAATGGCACTTATGTAGAATCTACTATGGAAGAAGCACTCGATTTAATTGCTTCTAAAATGAAAGAAACCATAAAGGATCATGGTAAAGATGCCGTTTCTATTTATGGTTCTGGGCAATGGACCATTCCTGATGGTTATGTAGCTTCAAAACTGTTTAAAGGATGTATAGGAACAAATAATGTTGAGGCCAATGCCCGTTTGTGTATGGCTACAGCAGTTACTGGATTTTTGACCTCATTTGGATTGGATGAACCAATGGGTTGTTATGAAGATATTGATCATGCAGATGTGTTTGTATTATGGGGGAACAATATGGCAGAAATGCACCCTGTATTATTTTCAAGACTCCTAGACCAGCGATTAAAACGCGGTGTAAAAATTATTGATTTTGCAACTAGAACTACACGAACTAGTATGGCTGCCGATAAATCCATTCTGTTTATTCCACAAACAGATCTTGCTGTTGGGAATGCCATATGTTATGAAATTATTGATAAAGGCTGGGTAAACAAATCGTTTGTTGAAAAACATTGTAACTTCAGTAAAGGATTGACTAATATGGGATATGGCTTGGAGGACAAATACAAGTTCAGCGATAAGCCAGAAAAGATTGATTTCGAGTCCTATAAAAAATTCTTAGAAGATTATACCCCTGAAAAAGTTGAGAAAATGTCAGGAGTATCTGCTAAGGATATCAAATATATGGCCGCTTATTATGGCGATCCTAATAAAAAAGTAATGTCGTTTTGGTGTATGGGGCCTAATCAACATTCAAGAGGAACCTGGATGAATAACATAATTTATAATATTCATTTATTAACAGGAAAAATTTCATCACCAGGAAATAGTCCATTTTCATTGACTGGACAGCCTAGTGCCTGTGGTACGGTACGAGAAGTGGGGACCTTAACCCATAAATTACCTCACGGGGTAGTAATGAAAAAAGAACATCGAGAATTTGCAGCTAAAATTTGGGATGTTCCAGTAGAAAATATTCCATCTAAACCAACCTATCATACGGTTGAAATGTTTAGAGCACTTGATAGAGGTGATATAAGATTTATGTGGATCCAAGTTACCAATCCTATGGTGACCATGCCTAAATTAAAACGCTATAGAGATGGAGCTAAAAAAGAAGGACGATTTATCGTTGTTTCAGATATATATCCGACGCCTACAACTGACATTGCCGATGTGATTTTACCATCTGCTATGTGGATAGAACGTGAAGGTATGTATGGTAACTCTGAACGTAGAACCCAATATTTTGAGCAAATGGTTAACCCTCCTGGTGAGGCAATGAGTGATACCTGGCAACTCGTTGAGGTGGCTAAACGTTTAGGATTCGAAAAGCAATTCTATTATAAAAAAGAAACCCATATTGAAGAAATCTATAATGAATATAGACGACACCATGAAGGGAAGAAACATAATATGGCACCTTTAGAGGTCTTGAAAACTGAGCCTGGAGCTATGTGGCCATATGTTGAAGGAAAATCTACCAAGTGGAGATTCAATTCTAAATATGATCCCGCATGTACTAATGGTGAAGATTTTCATTTCTATGGAAAACCAGATGGTAAAGCAGTTATTTGGCAACGTCCTTATGAACCTGCAGCTGAATCACCAGACGCTGAGTATCCATATTGGTTATGTACTGGCCGAGTTGTAGAACATTGGCATACTGGATCAATGACACGACGAATTCCTGTCCTGCATAAAGCAATGCCTCATGGCTATGTAGAATTGAACCCTGCAGATGCCAAGCGGATGCAAATTAGAACAGGCGATAAGGTGAAATTAACTACCAGACGCGGAGATATTATATTGCCAGCATCTGTTAATGAAAGAGGAGTTCCAGCACCAATGCAAGTGTTTGTTCCGTTTTTTGATGAAAACATGCTGATAAATGATATCACTTTAGATTCATTTTGTCCCATATCTAAAGAGCCAGACTATAAAAAATGTGCAGTTAAAGTAGAAAAGGCATAAGCTATGAAAAGATTAGTTGTCATATCGTTGTTTACACTCCTGTTTGCTGGGTTTATCGTAGTTTGGAATTATAGTTATCAAACAGGATTAGAAGAGGCTTATGTGCCAATAGAAACACAAAGTCATGTGGATTTAATTCCTTCTGAAACAGGGGTTTTTGAGCGCTCAGAATTCGCCTTAGATTATGCTAATATGCCTGTGGATGAAAATCACGAACGAACCTTGAAAACATATTATAATAACCGTGCTTATCATGGAGCACCTCCTAGTATTCCACATCCTGTAAAAAATAAAAGAACCATGGGAGGCAACACATGTCTTCAATGTCATCAAAATGGAGGCTTTGCGGCAAAATTTAATGCTTATGCACCAGTGACACCACACCCCGAAAAGGTGAATTGCAAACAATGTCATGTGGAGCAAAATACACAAACACTTTTTAAAGGCACAAACTTTAAAAAGATTTCAGTGCCAGAAGTTGGAATTAATAATGCATTACTTGGAAGTCCACCGGTGATTCCACATCAAATTCAATTGCGTGAAAATTGTTTGGCTTGTCATGCTGGGCCAAGTGCGCCTAAGGAAATTAGAGTGTCACATCCAGAACGTATTAACTGTAGGCAATGTCATGTTCCAAATAATAAAGTAGTTAGAGATATAGGAATTTTTAAAAGAAACAGTAATGATAATGAATAAACAATATAATCTAAGAATATTGGTTAGTGCTGTTTTGTTTGCACTGGTATTTGTGTCGTGTAAAGGGCATGAGGAAGAATACCATAGTGTTATGGAACGTATAGAAGCAGAGAGTGAAAATTATCATGGTGTGACCCTTTCAACAGAACAATATTTGCAGGAGTTACAAACCATTGAGATTACTGAAGGGGAGCATACATTTTTAATTCCTGAACGTAAGAGTCAAATTAAATCATTTGCCTGTACAGAATGCCATTCAAAATCTTTAAAAGAACTACAAGACAGTAATATTGGTAAAAAGGCACATTGGGATATCGCAATTGATCATGCTAATGAAGAAACGATGAATTGTGCAACCTGTCATAATACAAGTGATATGGATAACTTAAAAAGTTTGACCAATAAGCGAATCGATTTTAATAAGAGTTATAATTTATGCAGCCAATGTCATACCAAACAGTTTAAAGACTGGAAAGGTGGGGCGCATGGAAAGAATGTTGGAGGTTGGGCTCCCCCAAGAGCAGCATTAACTTGTGTGAATTGTCATAACCCTCATAAACCTCATTTTGAGTCGAGATGGCCAGCAAGGTTCAATACTCAAAAAGTAAAGGAAAGAGAATAGTAGAAGCACTACAATTGTGTAAGTAATAATATTAGGTATGAGCGATAATAGTAAAAAATGGTTTTCTTTAAATCTTAATAGTAAAACCAAACAATCAACAGGGTCCTGTGGCTGTGGAAGTACCACAGGTGGTTGTGGTTCTTCGACAAATGACCATCATATTAGTGACAAAAAGTTTGACGAAGAGGTGCTTACAGCAATTGGAGAAGAAAAGAAAAAAGATGGTTTCGATCAGGTATTTGAGGTGAAAATGGATCGCCGTACTGCATTTAAACAGCTTACGGCAAGCTTAATGATTGGAGCGGGAGCGGTTAGTACCTCTTGTAGTGTGATTGCGGGAGATGAAACCAAAGAGAAATCACAAATAGATTGGGAAGAACAATTCAAAGGAAATTATAAGTTAATGACCGATGAAGAAAAGAATGGTACCGTAGAGCGTTTAGTGCGTTCGTACCAGATTCGTACAGGAAAAACGGTAAACATGTCCTCTCAAAATGCAGAAGAGAATGTGCTCTTTGGATATGCTTTTAATATTTCAAAGTGCCAGGGCTATATGGATTGTGTAAGTGCTTGTGTTGAAGAAAACAATCAGGATCGAAATTCGCAAATGCAATACATTCGAATTCATGAAATGAAAGATGGTAATGGCTTTAATTTTAACGAAGCAGATGATAATTATTACCATGAAGTTCCTGCGGAAGGACATTTTTACATGGGAACTCAGTGTTTTCATTGTGATAACCCTCCTTGTGTAGAAGTATGTCCAGTACAAGCAACGTGGCGTGAAGATGATGGTTTAGTTGTTGTGGATTACGATTGGTGTGTAGGATGCCGTTATTGTATGGCCGCCTGTCCTTATGATGGGAGACGATTTAACTGGAGCAAACCAGAAGTGCCAGAAGAAGATGTGAATAAAAATCAGCATTATCTTGGAAATCGCTTGAGAAAGAAAGGCGTAATGGAGAAATGTACATTCTGCGTACAACGCTCTAGAGCGGGTAAGAATCCAGCTTGTGTAGATGCCTGTCCAACAGGAGCACGTGTATTTGGAAATTTATTAGATCCTAACAGTACAATTCGTTGGGTATTAGAGAATAAAAAGGTGTTTAGGTTGAAAGAAGATTTAGGAACAGAGCCTAAATTCTGGTATTTCATGGATTAATCCAGTAATTATAGGCTGAATTCAAATGATACAAAATGCGATATAACTAAAAATATATGGCATAAAATTTATGTAAATGGGACGATTAAAAGTTTTTGGTAGTTTAGTTAAAGATAGTGTAGATGCTATTACACATGGGTCGAAAAAATACCATTTATGGATGGCTTTTTTAACCTTTGTGATGCTTGTCGGTATGTACTGTTATTCTGTTCAATTAGAACATGGATTGAGTGTTACTGGAATGACAGATAGAGTGAGCTGGGGGTTATATATTTCTAACTTCACCTTTTTAGTTGGAGTTGCTGCGGCCGCTGTAATGTTGGTAATGCCAACCTACGTGTTAAAAGATATAGACTTTAAACAAGCAGTATTAATTGGAGAGGGACTTGCAGTCGCCGCTCTTATTATGTGTTTGGCATTTGTGGTTGCCGATATGGGAGGGCCATCGGTGCTTTGGCATATGTTACCAGGAATTGGTGTTTTTAATTTCCCTAATTCTATGCTTACATGGGATGTGTTGGTGCTTAATGGTTATCTGTTTTTAAATATTAGTATTCCGTTTTATATTTTATATACCCGTTATCAGGGTAAAACCCCAAATCCTAAAATATACATACCGGGGGCATTACTTTCTGTATTCTGGGCTGTAGGTATTCACTTGGTAACGGCCTTTTTGTATCAAGGATTACAAGCACGACCATTTTGGAACAATGCACTGTTAGGGCCGCGATTTTTAGCATCTGCCTTTGCTGCAGGGCCTGCATTAATCATTTTGATTTTAGCAATTATTAGAACCTTTACAGCATTCAAAATTGAAGACAAAACAATTAAAAAGATTGCTTTAGTGGTGACTGTTGCTGCTCAAATAAATTTGATCATGTTGGTTTCTGAATTGTTTAAAGAGTTTTATGCACCTACACATCATAGTGAAAGTGCCTATTACTTATTCTTTGGTTTGGATGGAAAAACAGCATTATTGCCCTGGATTTGGACCTCAATATCTATGAATGTATTGGCTACTGTGATGTTGACTTTTCATAAACTTCGAAATAATTTTAAAGTGTTATTTTTTGCCTGTTTTATTCTATTTGTGGCCATATGGATTGAAAAGGGATTTGGATTAATTGTCCCTGGGTTTATTCCTGGGCCCTATGGTAAAATAGCAGAATATACACCTACTGGAATTGAAGTTGGTGTCACTATTGGGATTTGGGCTTTAGGAGCTTTTGTGTTTACTATTTTGGCCAAAACGGCAATAGGTATAGAATTAGGGAAACTACGTTATAAGAAAGAGTAATTGAAAAATAACAACGCTGTTATGCATTTTGATTTGAATGAAATAATCGAATGTCAGTTAGAGTAATTCTTTGTCACATTGAGCGCAGTCAAAATTGGAAAAATATTGTATCGAGAACAGTTTTTAAAATCGATATTATAGCTGAGCCTGTCGATGGACTAATTTAACTCGTTATCTTTCGTAAAATTCACTCGAATTGACTAATTTTTTCAAAACACACAATGCTTGTCATTTTCTTTATTGATGACCCTTTAAATAAAAATGCCGCTTTTTAAAGCGGCATTTTTATTTAATAATATGTTGAGGGATTTATTGTCCTTCTTTAATATAACCCCAGCCTTCTGCTTGTTTCATTATGATTTCTAAGATCCCATCGGGTACAGTAGTAACCCCTGAGACGAGCTGAGAAGTATCAATTTTATGTCGTTTCATTGTGCCTTCACAGACAGCAAAGGTCACATTGTCATTTTTAGCAAGAGCTTCCATATCAACGGCAACTGTTGATTTGCCTTTAACAACCATATTAATTGAACCACTATACATCACAACTTCAAATTTTGAATCGGGATAGGCTTTGGCCATAAATTTTACGTGTCTCACTGTTGATTCATGTACTTTAACATTATCGCTAGTAACATCAAATACAATTTTTACAGGTTTTTCTTGTGCATTCAAATTAAATGCAAAGCATAGTGCTAATAGTAGCATTACATATTTTTTCATCTGATTTGTATTTAGTTAATATCTTATTCTCCAGCAAAAATATAGCCGCAGCCATGTTCTTGAGCTCTACCTAGCGCCCAAACACCAGATGGTACAACTTGGATGCCTGGTAAAACAGCACTTATCCAATCATTATACACCTCGGTAGGGTCTAGTTCCATTTTTTTTGCAACCGCATTACTATATACTTTTGTTGCTAAATCACAAGCGCAAAAGAGTGCTCCACGCTCCTGAAGTCGTTTAATCCCATCGATACCTGGTAATGGGAAATCACCATCTCTTGGCTCATAGTAAGGGTTTCTAAGTGAAGCCTTGCCAGTTTCATTGTCTTTGATATCAAATACTTCACCTAAGTTATATTTTTTCCATACCCGATCTTCCAATGCAATTGGAAGTGCAGAGTGTCTTAAAACCGTCATTGCCGTAATATCACTATCTGGTGACCCCGTGCCATTATTGGTTAAATAAAAGGCCCAATTCCAAATAATTGGGAATCCACCATGTGGTGTGGAACCATCATATACAATGCGGTGTTTCCCTTTGATCTTTCCAAACCATGCATCGGCATCGCTCATTTCAGCGTCGCTAAATTCTGGTAAGTTGGCATACGCAGGACTGGTAAAAAGAGATAAGCTACTTGCAGTAGCACCTAAGGCCAAAGCCCCTAAAAAGCTTCGCCTTGAATTGAGTTTATTAGAATCCATATAAATAAAATTTAAATTAGTCTATTTAATATGAGGCAGCTAAAAATTTTAAAAAGGGAGATTATAAATATAATAAATTAATGGCAGACATCAAATTATTTAGTTTTAGTAATACCGTAATTTAGCTTGTAATAGGCCATTATTGGCTGGAAAGGGCCTAGTTGATGTTGGTGTATAGAAAAATCATCTAAATACGGAGGGTATGGTGTGGACACAGGCTTTCTTTGAAGGTCGGGAAAATCTTTTTCAGAATTTGGCTTTGAAGGACGTTGTTGTTGGTTGATAAATCCAGCCACGTCATAAGCTTCTTCATCCGTTAACACAGGGTTTTCAAAAGTTGCACCAAAAGGCATGTTAGATTTAATAAATTGGGCAGCAGTAATGACACGATTCATTCCTGCTCCGTTATTAAAAGAATCCTCTCCCCATAAAGGAGGGTATTGGTATACCAATGAATTATCAAATTGTTGTCCTTGTCCATCTTTTCCATGGCAAGCTGAGCAAATAGTATTAAAGAGTTGCTCTCCTTGTTCTAAATTCACAGCCCTTTCAGGAATCGTAATAGAGGTAAATCCTCGGCCTTCAAACTTCCCTTTGGATTCGGCAAAAGTTCCAAGCCAATCTAAGTATTTAATAAAAGCTTGCATTTCGCGACTCTCTTCAGGCATCATTTTGCCATTCATGCTACGTTCCATACAGCCATTAATGCGTTCGGCAATTGTGCCCATTTTATTTTCACGTCCACGAAATTGAGGAAAGCGATCCACAACACCTATCATGGGTGCTGAATAGGGCTTGGTTCCCGCATATAAATGGCAATTATTGCAAGATAAATTATTGCCAGCGTAGACCATAGTTGAGTCTCCGTTCTTTGGTCCAATATATTTTGGTGTGTTTTTAAAAAGTTCAAATCCATACTTTATTTCTCGGTTTAAAGAAGAATTGTCCAGCATTGAGATGGAAGTGGTAATTGGAAATGCATTAAAGTAATCGGATTCAGAAATTAAACTGTCGTTTTGAAAAACCCCATAATTTGCGCAGAGAAAGGCGCCTACAAGAAAAATGACGAACGCACCAAAAAGCACAATTCTATTTGTGATCTTTTTTAAACGTTTATTAAACGCTTCATCCTTCATGGTTACCAATTTTATAGCAATTTAAAATAGAGGTTAAGAATACTGTAAGTGCCTTGAGGCACAGGTTATAAAGATATTAAAAAAGATCTAAGGGAATATATTTATTTAAGAATAAATGCGATAGGAAATTCACAGGCCTATCTGAACTGGTTCTATTGAGAATTACAAAAAGAGAAGGGATAGTAATATTAACAAGTCCTTATAGGTGTCATGTTATATTTTTTGAGTTATTTGCAGGTACTAAATAAATAAGAAAGTATTGTAATGAAAAACCTTGTTTTTGTAGCTGCATTTTTATTCAGCCTTGTGGCGTCTTCTCAAATTTTTAACCCTGTAAAATGGGAGTTTGAATCCAATAAAATAACAGACACTGAGTACGAGTTGGTGTTTACAGCAAACATTGATCAACATTGGGCTGTGTATTCTCAGTTTTTAGATGATGGAGGGCCGATTCCAACGGGGTTTACTTTCGAAGAAAATGACGATTTCACATTAATTGGAGATGTCATTGAAAGTGATGAAAATAAGGTGACTAAACACGATCCAGTGTTTGAAATGACAGTCTCTAAGTTTTATGATAAAGCTGTATTCAAACAACGGATAAAGCTAAATGGTAGTTCAGGGTTGATTAAAGGAAGTCTAGAGTTTATGACTTGTGATGATGAGCGTTGTTTGCCTCCTACTGAGGTGTCATTTGATTTTAATTTGGGAGAAAATTCATCTGTGCTAAACACAGATACATCTTCACAAATTTTTGATCCTGTAAAATGGACAACCTCCGTAGAAAAAATTTCAGAATCGAGCTATAAATTAGTTTCAAAAGCAACTATAGATTCTGGTTGGCATGTGTATTCACAAAGTGTTCCAGATAATGGACCTATACCCACAACATTTATTTACGATGATGAAAATGGGGCAATTAAAATGGTTGGGAATACTTCAGAAGAAGAAGGCCATACTGTGAATGACCCAGTTTTTGAAATGGTTATTAAGTATTTTGAAAATACAGCAATATTTGAACAAATTATTGAGGTTTCAGGAGATGTAAATACAGTAAATGGTATCGTTGAATTTATGGTTTGCGATGATGAAAGATGTTTGGCACCAGCCGAAATTGATCTTGTATTTAACCTTTCAGGACAAAGTTCAGTTATTAAATCGACTGAAGCAGTTTCTGGAACTATTAATAACGGAGGTGATGATGACTCTAACTCTGGATCTAGCGGAGGACTATGGGGGATCTTTTTTATTGCGTTTATATCGGGTTTTGCAGCATTATTAACACCATGTGTGTTTCCAATGATCCCTATGACGGTTAGTTTCTTTACGAAACAAAGCAAGAATAAAGCAGCAGGAATTAAAAATGCAATTATTTATGGGGTTTGTATCGTTGTAATTTATGTGTTACTAGGAACCGCAGTTACTGGAATATTTGGAGCTGATGCTTTAAATGCCTTAGCTACCAATGTTTGGTTTAATATAATTTTCTTTGTACTACTAGTTGTTTTTGCAGTTTCCTTTTTAGGGGCTTTCGAAATTATGTTGCCAAATTCATGGGCAAATAAAGTTGATTCTCAAGCTGATAGAGGAGGCTTAATTGGTATATTCTTTATGGCATTGGCATTAGCTATTGTATCGTTTTCTTGTACCGGACCAATTGTTGGTACATTACTGGTAGAAGCTGCGTCTAAGGGAGGATTGGCCCCAATTATTGGAATGTTAGGATTTTCATTAGCTATTGCACTGCCGTTTGCACTTTTTGCAGCCTTCCCAGGATGGTTAAATTCATTGCCAAAATCTGGAGGATGGCTCAATACAGTTAAAGTTGTTTTAGGATTTCTTGAATTAGCATTAGCATTTAAATTTTTATCACAAGCCGATTTAGTTTTAGACTTGCATCTTCTGGAGCGCGAAGTGTTTTTAGCGATTTGGATAGCAATATTTGGAGCATTGGCTTTTTACTTATTTGGAAAAATTCAGTTGCCACACGATTCACCAGTAACTCATATTTCTGTAGGGAGATTAAGTTTAGGGTTAGTGGTTATGTCATTCACAATCTATATGATTCCAGGGCTTTGGGGAGCACCTTTAAATTTAATTAGTGCATTTCCCCCACCACAGCATTATAGTGAATCACCTTACGGTGTAGGATTCTCCAGGATGGGAGGAGGAATGGCCACAACAAATCATGATGATTTACCAGAAGGGGCTCATTTAATGGCGCCACATGACATTCTTGCTTTTAATGATTATTACAAAGGATTAGCATATGCTAAAAAGGTAAACAAACCAGTAATGATTGATTTTACAGGAAAAGCCTGTGTGAATTGCAGAAAAATGGAACAAAATGTCTGGGTTAAAGACAAAGTTTTGAAAATATTAAAAGGAGATGTTGTATTAATTTCATTGTATGTTGATGACAAACGACCTTTACCTGAAAGTGAAATTGTTGAATCAAAATTAAGGCCGGGTAAAAAATTAAAATACATAGGGCAAAAGTGGAGTGAATTGCAAACCATTAAATACAAAACCAATTCACAACCGTATTATGTTTTAATGGATCATAATGAACAGAATTTAATTACGCCTGTTGCCTATACCCCTGATGTTGATGAATTTCATGCCTGGCTTAAAAAAGGCGTGTCAAAATTCAAATAAAGATGTAGCTTTGGAGGAACTCAAATCACATAATTATGCTTGAAAATGTTTGGTTTAATATAGAGTATGGAATTAACCATGTTCTGGATATTAATGGGTACGATCATGTGCTTTTTTTAATGGTACTTACTGTGCCATATGTATTTAAAAACTGGAAGCGTGTATTAGTGTTAGTATCCATGTTTACTTTAGGGCATACCCTTTCATTAGTGTTAGCGGCATATAATATTGTGAGTATTAATGGAAGTTTAGTAGAATTTTTGATTCCACTTACTATATTGATTGTTGCAGTTTATAATGTGTTTACCGCTGGAAGAAAAGCTAAAGAACAAAAAATTGGAATATTGTTTGTTTCAACTTTGTTTTTCGGACTTATACATGGGTTAGGCTTCGCTAGAGAATTTAAAATGTTTATAGGAAAATCTGAAAGTAAGTTAGAGCCTCTTTTGGAGTTTGCCTTGGGGATTGAAATAGCCCAAATTATTATCGTTTTTGTAGTCTTGTTTATTGGCTTTATAGGACAAACCATTTTTAGATTTTCTAAACGTGATTGGATGATGGTAATATCGGCGGTAGTTGTTGGATTAGTGATTCCAATGCTTATTAACAGTGATTTATTTTAAGTCATTAATAATTATTAGTATTGACTAAAAACGTGAAAGTTATCATAAATGAAGAGCTGACTGTTGTAATTAAAATAGGAATCAGTTATCTTCGTTAGTATAGTTACTCAAAGGGCTTTATTTCTTTTAAAAATGATAGTTTTGTCTTTTCTAAATAAAAATTTCAGTAATTAATGCCAGAAAAAAAACAACTTAAATACGATAAAGCTTATTTGAGAATTGCAAATGAGTGGGGACAGCTTTCTTACTGCAAGCGTAAGCAAGTTGGTGCTATTATAGTAAAGGACAGAATGATAATTTCTGATGGTTATAATGGAACGCCAACTGGATTTGAAAATTTTTGTGAAGACGATGAAGGCTATACAAAATGGTATGTTTTGCATGCAGAGGCAAATGCCATTTCTAAAGTAGCATCATCAACACAGTCCTGTAAAGGTGCCACATTGTATATTACCCTTTCACCTTGTAAAGAGTGTAGTAAATTAATTCATCAATCTGGAATAGTTCGTGTGGTTTATGGAAAAGCATATAAAGATGATTCAGGATTGAAGTTTTTAGAAAAAGCGGGGATAGAAGTAAAACATGTTAGCAATTTAAAATAATGCATATTCATAAAAAATATTTACCATTGATTGTTGGTGTTGCAATAGCGGCAGGTATTTTTGTTGGTGGAAAATTGAGCTTTGCAGATAAATCTGATCGATTATTTTCTTCAAATTCGAAAAAAGACAAACTTAATAGGCTTATTGATTATATAGATCATGAATATGTTGACGAGATCAATACAGACAGTATTGTAGATGTAACAGTTAACAGTATTCTGGATAATCTAGATCCGCACTCAACCTATATCCCTAAAAAGGACCTTCAAAAAATCACTGATAATATGAAAGGTGATTTTGTTGGAATTGGCGTTAGCTTTTACACTTATAAAGATACGGTTACGGTAATTAGAGCTTTAGAAGGAGGGCCAAGTATAAAGGCAGGTATCAAAGGAGGGGATAGAATAGTTGTTGCTAATGGGGAATCAATTTTTGGGCCAACTTGGACTAACGATTCAGTGGTGAAAAGGCTGAAAGGAGAAAAGAATACTAAAGTTAAATTGAAAATATATAGACGAGGAAAGTCTGAATTATTAGAATTTAAAGTGAAGCGTGGGGAGGTGCCTATTAAAAGTATTGATGCCGCTTATATGCTTTCAGATGATTTAGGGTATATAAAGATAAATCGGTTTGCTGAGTCCACTTATAAAGAGTTTAAAAAAGGATTAACCACACTTCAAGATAATGGAGCTACCAAATTGGTGTTGGATTTGCGTGATAATCCTGGAGGGTTCTTAAGTATAGCTGAGCAGATTGCCGATGAATTTTTAGAAGATAAGAAGCTTATTTTATTTACTAAAAATAAAAAAGGCAAAATTGAAAAAAGTTTTGCAACAAGTAAAGGTAGTTTTGAAGATGGTGAAGTCTATGTTTTAATTAACGAAAACTCAGCCTCTGCCAGTGAAATAATAGCTGGGGCATTACAAGATAATGATAAAGGAACCATTGTTGGTCGTAGATCTTATGGAAAAGGGTTGGTTCAGCGTGAAATGGCATTAGGTGACGGGAGTGCAGTGCGACTTACAGTATCACGCTATTATACACCAACCGGACGATCCATTCAGCGATCATATGAAAATGGAAATAAAGATTATTACCACGAGTATTATAAACGTATTGATAATGGTGAGCTCTCTAATGCAGATAACATTGAGGTCGCTGACTCTCTTAAATTTACCACTCCAAAAGGCAAAGTTGTTTATGGCGGTGGCGGTATTATTCCCGATGAATTTGTGTCTATTAATCAAAAAATGGAAAACCAAACTATTAATTATATCCTGAATACTGGAATAATGGAATATTTTGTTTTTGAAGATTTAGATAGAGATCGTAGTGTTTTTGAAAATGTTACAAAACAAGAATTTATTGAAAATTATACCGTAAGTGATAGCGATTTAAAAAGGTTTGAATCCTATTATAATGGAAGAATGCGACGCTATAAAATTAGCATTATTGCCTATAGTGATGAGGTGAAATTATACCTTAAAGCTAAAATGGCGGAACAGTTATTTGGTAATGAAGCCTATACCCAAATGCTTAATAGTAATGATAATATGTTAGAGCGCGTAAGGGAAATGACTAAAGATTAGTTTTACTTTTTAACACTATCATGTACCTTGGTGTGTTTGCCATCATTCCATATTGTTAAAATATCAGTAGCAACATGAGCACCACTTCCTGACGTTATGGCGAATTGACTTCTCCAACCCGCTAAAGTTCCTGCAACAAATAGGTTGGAGTCCACTATATGATCAATGTTTTTTAACCAAATTCTGTCTTTTTCTGATACAGCACGTGGATGAGGCTCAACATAGTTTTCTAAACCTTTAATGTGTAGCGAATTTGTATAGCCAACTGCAATAACGGCCATTTTGGTAATATAACTTTTTTTGTTTGTTATAACCGTATAGAGATCATTTTCTCTAATAATAGCGCTTACCTTTTCGTTTTCAATTTGTGTAATATGTGGGTACAATGTTGACAATTGTTTGGTTCCACTTTCCAAAATTGAAGCTCCAGTGGTGCCTGGAGCTAGTCCTAAGACATTATTAAATAATGCATTTTGAAGGTGTGACGCTTTTTGGTGAGTAATTATAGCAATATTCTTATTCGCAACATAAGATCTGTGGTGTGCAGATCCTAAGACTAAAGCACAAGACATGCCGGCAGCACCACCACCTATAATTAATACATCATACATTAGCGTTTCTTTTTAACGGTCTTTTCAATAGATTTTGAAACACGTAATATTGTCAAGAGTAAAATAGCGCAAAGTCCTGCAACTACTGTAATTACCGCTACAATACTATCATCACCAAAAGGGGAACTGAAATCAATTTGTGTGAGGTTGAAAACGACAAAAATAGCAGCAACTGCACTGAGAATATATGTAAATGCTTTCATGTGTATATAAGTTTCTTAATTATAATAAGGCTTTAATGTTTGTTGTAAATAGTTTGACAGCAATAGCTAATAAAATTACACCAAAAACTTTGCGGATAATGTTAATGCCATTTTTGCCGATGAATCGCTCAATTTTTGCTGAGGTTTTTAATACTAAATAAATAAGAACAACATTTAATATTACTGCAATTATAAT
>Ga0209395_1002027_pt1 | contig 27366 bp, 23 predicted proteins | sample GOMGulsemesocosm_3_FD_184635 | JGI IMG/M metagenome (GOLD analysis project Ga0209395, IMG submission 184635) | Methane-oxidizing microbial communities from mesocosms in the Gulf of Mexico - GOM9D Gulf of Mexico (SPAdes) (version 2) | ecosystem: Environmental > Aquatic > Marine > Cold seeps... | reverse complement strand
ATGAGGAAATAGTAGGTGCCATTCGGTTTAGGCATCATACCAGTCAATACATTGAAGATGTAATAGGGCATGTGGGTTATGAAACTAAGCCATCGGCAAGGGGTAAAGGAATTGCTCAAATTATGCTGTCTTGGATTCAAAAAAATATCTTAGAGTCTGATGCCATTATAACTTGTGAAGTTGACAATATAGCCTCTGAAAAAGTAATAACAAGATGTGGCGGAGTATACCTTAATCAAATATTCTCAAAAGAAAAACAAAATGAGGTTAGGCGATATTCATTACCAGCAACATAAAATACTGCTGTTTAAAGTTATGTAATCAATTGCAGCGCCAATTCGCCCGCCTACTTAAATATGTGCTGACAATGATAAATTTTCAGCCTTGTTAAATATTAAGGAGAACAAAGATGTCAATGATCAGTCTTTTTACGTTACTTGGAGCAATGATGCTGCTTGCTATTGTGCCTGGTCCTGCTGTATTCGCTATTATCTCGCGATCGTTTTCATCGGGTTTGTCACGTGGTGTGTACATGACACTTGGCATGCTGGTGGCAGATTACATATTCATCGTTCTTGCTTTATTTGGACTCTCTGCACTATCTGAAATACTAGGAACTGCATTTTTTGTCATAAAATATGTAAGCGCTGCTTACTTAATTTGGCTTGGTTATAAACTTCTAAAAACTAAAGCCACAACCATTGATATTGAAGACTCTAAAGAGTCCTCTATATTGTCAAACTTTTCTGCGGGGCTATTGCTCACCTTAGGTAATCCCAAGGCTATTATTTTTTATGTGGGTTTCTTTCCTGCGTTTGTCAATATTGGTGATGTATCACTTTTTGATACGGGATTAATTATGCTGGTGGCGACAGTTGCATTCGGCAGTGTAAATATTGCTTATGCATTTATTGCCGCGAAGGCTAAGGGGGCATTTAAATCATCAAATGCAGCAAATGTGATTAATAAAACAGCCGGAACCATAATGGTTTCAACGGGTGTGTTAGTGGCAGCCAAAGCTTAAAGCTGCTTATTACAACTGCCTTATTTTATTATTGTATAATTTATGCAATTTGAAATGTGTCATGCAATCTGATAATTTCAACGCTTTAATAGGCTTTAATAGGCTTTAATACCAGTTCAATTTAGGGATAGTATGATTAAATTATTAGGTGCGATTTTGGTAATGTGTTTCTCCGGAGCGATACAAGCTGTAGAAGGAGATGCACCGGGGGGGAAGGATGTTTATATTAAATCAAATGATTTAAATGTTTTCGGTGTTTTATATAACGATGACAGCATTAAATCAAAGAAGAAACCAGCCATAATTTTTCTACACGGCTGGGCTCCTCAAAATGTGAGAGCTGGGGAACGGGGAACATATACCGCCAGAAAATTATCAAAATCAGGTTATATCACCTTAGCGGTAACCATGCGTGGTTGGCCTGATACTGGTGGTTACGATTTATGTGGCTGGAAACAACCTCAAGATATTTCACAAGTAGTTGATTGGATTAAAAAACAAGAGGGTGTTGATCCTAACAGAATTGGTATCGTTGGTTATTCACAAGGAGGGCAAGTCGCACTGCTAACGGCGGCGTTAAATCAGTCTGTTAAAAGTGTTGTGTCGTATTATCCCGTAACTGACATCGCTTTATGGGCCAAGAAAACAAACTTACCCCAAGGCGCGATTGATGGCTATATCAATGGTGTTTGTGCCTATGAGGCAACGCAAGAAGACCGCTCGCCAGTTTTTAAAGCTGATCAAATAAATGCAAATGTGTTGCTGCTACACGGTGAGGCAGATCAAAGAGTGCCCATTAAGCACAGTGAAATAATGCTCGCCGCATTGCTAAAGCATAAAAAGAAAGCGCAATTAAAAAGAATGGAAAACGCACGTCATGGCGCTTATGGACCAGCATGGGAAGGCTCTGAACTATTTGTTTTGAATTACCTTAAACAGCATCTGTAGAATTTATGTTCCTTCAATGAACTGCGTAATCGCGGTTCATTGAGTGAGCTACTTTAACGTGAAGAGCGCACAAAAATTAAAATATTTCTGAAATAAACTTAAAGCTCAAGATCTCAAGATGAAATAAATGCTCACAAGCGCCATTAGACTCATAAGGATATAACATGGACTCAAGTCAACTGGTCATTCACCACGGGTGGGCCAATAATCTGCGACAGGAAGTAACAGCAATTTATGATGAAGCCTTTGGTCAGAAAATGTCTTTAGCTGTTCCTTCTCATACAGAGCGTCAAACACTGTTAGCGGATTCGTTTAAACCAGAATATTCTTTTGTAGCGCTATATGACAATAAAGTGGTGGGGATTGCAGGTTTTAAAACAAATGAAGGCGCCTTTACCGATGGCATTACTTATGCGGATTTAATTCAGAGTTTGGGAATGATGGCTGGTAATTGGGCGGCACTTATTTTTAGCCTCTATGAAAGAGAGCTTGCAGACGGTGAATTAATTTTAGATGGCATTGCTGTGCATCCAGAGTATAGAAGTATAGGGGTAGGGACGGCATTACTGGAAAATATCGTTTCATTTGCCACCAAAAGCAACTACAAAACAGTGAGATTAGATGTTATAGATAGCAATATTAGAGCCCGTAAATTATATGAGCGTGAGGGCTTTAAACATGTTAATACAGAAAACTTTCCTTATCTGCGTTGGCTTTTAGGATTTGGAAGCTCAACGACACTGATCAGAGACATATGAGCTACAATAGCTAAAAAGCCCCCTATGTATAAAAGGGACGTTTAATCGCTTTAACAACTCATACGTAATATAGCTTAGGCGCCATATTTAGGAGCCTAGCCAATCTATGTGGTGAATAATTATAATCCCCCTTGTGTAAGATTTTTAGGGTTTAACAGCCTAGTTAATTCCTCTCGTGATAAATCGGTATGCTCTAGTGCCACATCAATAATAGCGCGTTTTTGTTGATAAGCAGACTTCGCAATTTTCGCGGCCAATTCATAGCCAATAATAGGGTTGAGAGCGGTCACTAAAATTGGGTTTTTATCTAATGCTTGTTCAATGTGCTCTTGGTTAACATCGAAAGTCGCAATCGCTTTATCGGCGAGAAGACGTGTACTGTTACTGAGTAATTCGAGGCTGTCGATAAGGTTACTAGCAATCATTGGTAGCATGACATTGAGTTCAAAGTTACCCGACTGACCACCAATCGTTATGGCTGCATCGTTACCGATGACTTGCGCGCACACCATGGCTGTTGCTTCAGGAATAACAGGATTAACTTTACCAGGCATAATTGAAGAACCTGGTTGTAATGCCTCTAACGCAATCTCGCCAAGACCTGCTAAAGGGCCTGAGTTCATCCAGCGTAAGTCATTGCATATTTTCATAAGAGAGACTGCTGTTGTTTTTAGAGCGCCAGATAACGCCACCGCAGTATCTTGAGAGCCAATAAGGGCGAATAAGTTGTCGGCTGGCTTAAACACAAGTCCTGTCGCTTGACTTAAATTAAGGCTGAACATCTCGCTAAACTCTGAATGCGCATTAATGCCGGTGCCCACTGCTGTTCCGCCTTGGGCTAACATGTTAATTGATGATTGCAGCGCGGTTAAATGGGTTATATTCGCTGCAATTTGTGCGTGCCAGCTCATTAAACTTTGTCCCATGGTTACGGGCATTGCGTCCATTAAATGTGTGCGTCCCGTTTTAACGATGTGCTCAACACTCTGTGCTTTTTTTTCTATAACATGCCTTAAATGGTGTAGCGCTGGTAATAACTTATTATTTAATAACAATGCCGCACTAATATGGATAGCACTAGGGATTGTGTCATTACTACTTTGACTAAAATTGACATGATCATTAGGGTTAACTGTTTGTCCTAAGATCTTTGTGGCTAAATGAGCTACTACCTCATTGACGTTCATGTTAGAGCTGGTCCCAGATCCTGTTTGAAAAATATCGACGGGGAAGTGAACCAATAAATCATCACGGTTAAGTAAATCGTTACACGCATGAATAATGGCGTCCGCTGTCGTAGCATCTAATAAATTTAAGGCCTTATTCGTCTTGGCTGCACTTAATTTGATATGAATAATGGATTGAATAAATGGCAGTGGTAATCCTTTGCCACTGATGGGAAAGTTATTAATCGCGCGTTGAGTTTGAGCGCCATAAAGTGCCTTCTCAGGCACTTCTAATTGTCCCATTGAGTCAGTTTCTATTCTAAAATTTGTTGTCATTTTTATTTACCGTACGCATTTATTTAAAAAGGGTGTGATTGAAAGGTCGATGCTATATCTTTATTCAACTTAATATAAAAAGAACATAATTGCTTCTTTCTAGCTTGGCTTTGTGCGATCCGTTGCAGGGACAGCAGTGGTTTATTTAACGTTTCATAACAAGCGCGGCGCCAAGAGTTAGGTAATGTATTATTTACGATGGATTGTAAAATCAACTCAAACTGTGATGAATAAAGTGACCATTTTTGTTGATCATTCAACAGATAAGAAAAATGATCACTGAGTTTAAAAAAAGATAAAAATACGTCGTGCCGTAATGGCATTGTCGCTTTTTCGATGGCATTAGAAAGCTCTATATATTGGTTTATATTTTTATCTTCTTGTGTCAAAGATGCTAATGGCTGACGAATGGACTGGTTCATTTCTTACCTCCAATGTTAATGATTCTCATTATCATAAGTGTAATTGATAATTATTCAAGTTAAAAATTCAATCTTGTTCAAAATTTTTTAAGAAGAGGATGTATACGCAAGCTACATTATTAACAGTCTATTTTAGGTATGTCTGCCCAACGGGTTGTGTAATGTGGTGATAGAAACTCACGGCGCATTGCCCATTGATGTTCAATGCCCTGAGCGGCGAATTTCACCGTGTTTCGACCATACCTATGGTTGATATTATCTAAACATGTCATTAGGGCGCTATTATCGATACTTGGCGTGAATAGATCTTGTTGTTGATATTCCTCGTCGATTAAATCTAAACATCCGATGCCTGCACGGTAGAATCCAACGTTTTTAACGAACACACTATCAATTATGTTGGCTACAGCCGCTAACATGACTGATGTATCGTTTGTTGGGGCGATAAAAGTATGGAATGATTTTTTATATACTGGGTTGTCATCAAATGGCGATGATGAGGCAAACAGAGACATGTACTTTACAAGGCTGGCTTGATGACGCAGTTTTTTGGCCACGATAGACACGTGTTCTGATAAAGACTGGTGAAGCGAGTCTTTGTCAAAAACTCGCTGCCCAAAACTTCTCGTGGAATATATTTGTTTTTTTGGCGACTTAACAGCGTCCCAGTGAATGCATTGCTCACCATTTAATTCTCGCACTGTTCTTTCAATATCTTGACTAAAGTGTCTTTTTGCAAGGCCCACAGGATAATTGGATAAGTCGAGTGCTGTGTGAATATTTTCAATGATTAACTTGGCTGATGTCTTACGGCCAATGCCCCACACGTCACCTACCTTCATTTGTGATAGAACGTTGATACGTGAATTCTCATCATCTATCACAGCTACACCGCGATACTGTTTTACTTTTTTGGCAATGTGGTTAGCCGCCTTAGCAAGGGTAGGGGTTGATGCAATACCAACACATACTGCTAATCTGGTTTCTTTATACACCGCCCGCCTGATCACTGTGCCATAAGCATGAAAATCATCGATAATGTTCGCGAAATTTTTAAAGTGCAAAAAGCTCTCGTCAATGGAATAAATATATTGCTCGTCGGCGTAACGACCAATAACGTTCATCATTTTATGAGATAAGTCGGCATATAACTCATAGTTAGAGCTTTTTACGACAACGTTGTGCCGCTCGCATTGCTGCTTTATTTTGAAATAAGGTGAAAACTTTGGAATGTTGAGCGCCTTGGCCATGCGGTTCGTAGCACAGATACAACCATCATTATTTGTTAAAACAATTACGGGTTTATGACGTAAGTCGGGATCAAATACCGTTTCACAGCTGGCGTAAAATGAGTTGGCATCAACTAGCGCATACATTAATGAACCTACTTGGTCGATGACAACGAATAGAGCTGGTGACAACCCCTTCTATGATGAAACTATCACTTTTATCAATATTTATGGGGGGATAGTCGTCTGATGCAGATAATAAGCACTGGTTTATTTCGTCAAAGAGTTTACAGCTAAAGTTACCATTGAAGGTTGCCACCACAACGTCCATATGGCGAGGGTGCATAGAGCGGTCGACAACAAGCACATCACCATTAAAGATGCCGACATCATTCATAGAATCACCATTCGATATTCCCAAAAATGTGGCGTTGGGGTGCTCAACAAGCAATTCATCGATATTTAATTTTAATTCTTTATATTCTGCTGCCGGCGATTCAAAGCCTGAAATACCCGCTTCAATTCTTACTAATGAAAATATCATAATAATATTACTGTATGGATGTACAGTTATGTTATAGCAGTCTATTCATTAAAGCAATTAATTCGTTTTTGCTGCTCCCTGATATTAATGGCTAGCAGATATAGTAAAAAAGTGGCGGCTAATATATTTATTCAATGATATTATTTAGCTATGTAATGCATTACACATTTTTTATTGGAAGGACGCTATTCTAGCGTTTTTTTTGTGAATAACGTTTATCTCAATAATAAGAAGTATTTATGAAGTTTAGTCCGTATATCACCCAACTCATTGAAAGCTTAACATGCCTGCCTGGTGTTGGTCCTAAATCAGCACAGCGCATGGCTTTTCAGTTGTTAGAACGTAATCGCCCAGGTGGTTTAACATTAGCCAAAGCGCTAGATAATGCGATGACACATGTAAAGCATTGTTCGGTGTGCCGTACCCTAACAGAGCAAGATATTTGTCATTTATGTGTGAACCCTAAGCGATTAGAAAGTAAACAATTATGTGTTGTGGAAACACCAGCAGATGTGATCGCGTTCGAACAAACTGGCTATTATTATGGGCGTTACTTCGTTTTGATGGGGCATTTATCACCACTTGATGGCATTGGGCCTGAAGATATTGGTTTAGATCGTTTTGAGCAATTGATTAGTCAAGAAAATTTTGAAGAAGTGATCCTTGCCACTAACCCAACGGTAGAAGGAGAGGCTACCGCACATTATGTTGCTGATATTTGTAATGAATATGACATCAATGCCACGCGCATAGCCCACGGAGTTCCCGTTGGTAGTGAACTTGAATATGTCGATGGTACAACGCTAAGTCATTCATTTAATGGCCGAATAGCTATCAAGTAACAGGTATAACTATAGTGTATCTTAGCTTTAATAGGGCTAGGGTGCATAGTATAGGCGATGAAGAAATTACTTTTGATTTTGAGCAAGAATATATAGAGAATAAATGAAGATTTAAAATGTGTATTTTATAGATGACGAGATTATTAAGAAGAAAAACAAGGGAGTAAAAAGTGGTGCGCGATACAAGACTTGAACTTGTGACATCTAGCATGTCGAGCTAGCGCTCTACCAACTGAGCTAATCGCGCATAATAATGCGGCTAACAATGTAATGAAGTGGTGCGCGATACAAGACTTGAACTTGTGACATCTAGCATGTCGAGCTAGCGCTCTACCAACTGAGCTAATCGCGCATTTCATAACATTTCGTGTTAACGAGCGCTATCATATAGCCCAACTTTTCACGTTGCAAGAAGTTTTAGTGTTTAAGTGTGTGATTGGACAGGGAATGTACAAAAAAATGATATTTTTACGTTAAGCAATGACAAATCATGTTGTTGATGTAAATTAGGCGGACTACCACTTCGGTAGTCATTATATATTAAGAAGAGTTTAATTATGTTTACAGGCATTATCCAGGCAATGGCACCCATAGCATCTATCGATAAACAATCTGGCTTATGGCGGTTTGGAATGGTCTTTGATGAGAAATTGAGGGAATCATTAATGCATGGCGCTAGCGTTGCTCATAATGGCGTGTGTTTAACCGTAGCGGCGCAAAACAATGACATCGTCTATTTTGATGTGATGGATGAAACACTCACCGTAACTAATTTGAATCAATGCGCCGTGGATGATGTACTTAATATAGAGCGCGCTATGCGTTTTGGTGATGAAGTTGGCGGCCATATATTATCAGGTCATATCGCATTTTCAGCCAAGTTGATTGAACGTGAGGCTACAGCGACTAATTCACGTTTACGTTTTGAATGTCAACAACACTGGATGAAATATATCTTATCTAAGGGATTTGCGGCTATCGATGGTGCAAGCTTAACGATTGGGAAAACAGGCGACAATTGGTTTGAAGTATATTTAATTCCTGAAACTAGGGCTTTGACAACCTTAGACAGTAAAGCGATAGGTCATTATTATAATATTGAAGTGGACAGCCAAACTCAAGCGATAGTCGATACAGTCGAGCGCGTGTTAGCTCAAAAAGATCTGTAGTAGTAATGAAGTTTGCGGTGCTGTTAGTTGTGAACACACAACGAGTGGCAATGATTAATAAAACTGCTCATCGTCAGCATCAATACTTACATCAAGTTTATCGGTAGCTTCATCGACGTGTGTGACCAAGTGCACTTCCTGGCAACAATTTAAGCACTCGTCGTAATAGTTTTGGTCGCCGTTGCTGGCATCTATTGAAATATGGGTGTGGTGGCCGCAATGTGGACACACAATTGTTTTTTCTTTCACGGTATCTAATGACATAACTAACCTCGTTAACGTTATACACCAATTGATGCACTGTGTTGGCGTCCTCCGTCAACCGTCAAAATATGGCCGGTGACATAAGACGCTGAAATTAAATATTCAATCGCTTTGGCGATATCATTTACATGACCTTTTCGCTGTAATGGTACTGATTTTAGCACTTCATTGACCGTGTCGCCATTAATCCCGTCACTTGGCCATTCAATAGCGCCTGGAGCAATGCCATTGACTCGAATATTAGGCGCAAGTTCGTTGGCAAGTGAATGAGTCATCATTTGAAGACCGGCTTTGGCCATGCAGTATGCGCTGTGATTTAAAAGAGGGCGACTTGCGTGAATATCACACATATTAATGACCACCCCATGTGACTGAGCCAATAATGCTTGGCACGCTTGGGTGAGAAATAATGGCGCTGTCATATTGGTGGCGACCAAATCGTTATATTGGCTTAGTGTTAAGGATGATAAAGGCGTCGGGTAAAATGATGATGCATTGTTTATTAAAACATCTAACTGACCAAACTCCTTAGATATCCAATGAGCAAGGTTGCCTAAAGCGTCATGTTCACTAAGGTTTGCCTGGTAAATAAAGGCTGATTTTTTTGTAACATCATTAAGCTGTTTACATAAGCTTTGCGCTGCATCATGGGATTGATTGTAATGAATAATCACGGTATACCCAAGAGCGTGCAAATGTTTTGCTGTATTTGCTCCTAGGCGTTTTGCGCCGCCAGTAATCAATGCAATGGGGTGCTGCATAACCAATGTCCTTGTTAAATAATAAGTAATACCCTCGTATTATACCGACAATCAAATAATCAGCCATCTAGTTTTTGGATCTAATTTTTGAGGATAGAGCACATGAGCATAAATTAGATAATGACACACTTTGTTGCAGTTTCTGGCTATATTTTTAAAGCGACACACTTTAACCTTGTCGCTAATTACTCTAGAGAAATATTTATGACTGTTTCATTATTTAGGCCATTGCCGCTGCTATCCTTACTTTTTGCTACTTCTTTGTTGTTAGCTCCCCAAGTCAACGCTCAACAAGTATCCATTCCACATCTGAAACAAGGTATTGTTGTCGATGGTAAAATGGATGAAGCGCATTGGAAAAAAGCGCAAATGATTGAACTCAAATATGAAATAGAGCCCAATGATAAAACCGCTGCTAGAGTGAAAACAGTGGCTTATATTTATGAAGATGGTGAAAGTCTTCATGTGGCAATTATTGCTAGTGACCCTAATCCCAAGGATATTGTGGCAAATCTATCCAATAGAGACTGGATGTTCCAAGATGACTGGTCTGGCATTATCATCGATACGTTTAATGATAATAGAAGTGCCTATGAGTTCTTCGTTAATCCTTTCGGTGTACAAGGTGATCTTCGAGCTGAAGAGAACAATGGCTGGCGTGAAGATTCATCATGGGATGCTATTTGGGAGAGTGCCGGACAGATTAATAAAGACGGTTATATTGTTGAAATGAGCATTCCTTTTAAAGCATTGCGATTTCCTGAACAAGAAGGACCATTAACGTGGAACTTGGGTTTGATGCGAATTTATCCTAGAGACAATCGATATCAGTTTGCGAACTATGATGGTGATAAGTCAAAAACTTGTAGTATTTGTCAGTTTGATTCTATTGTGGGATTTGAAAACATTACCCCCAGCAAGAATGTTCAAATTACGCCAACAATCACGGCGAACCGCAGCGATACCAGAGAGCCAAACGAAGATGAATGGAACAATGGCAGTTTAAAAACAGAGCCAGGGGTGGATTTACGTTGGGGCATTACACCCGATATGGTACTTAATGCGACTGTTAATCCTGATTTCTCTCAAGTAGAAGCTGATTCAACGCAGTTAGATGTTAACAACACATTTTCACTATTTGTTGAAGAAAAACGCCCGTTCTTCTTAGACGGCGCAGACTATTTTAACTCGCAGCGTTTTAATCTCGTGCATACACGAAATATTGCAAGACCCGATTATGGCGTGAAACTTACGGGAAAATCGGGTGATCATTCTTACGCGGCATTAGTTGCTAACGATGAGAGTACAAACTTTTTAATGCCTGGGAACGAAGGTTCGAGTATTGCAACGATTAAAGCGAAATCAGAGATTGCCATTTTGCGCTACAAAATGGATGTTGGCGAACGTTCTAGTATTGGTGCACATATCACTAATCGACAATCTACTGACTACAAAAATACGGTAGCGTCTATTGATGGTAGTCACTGGTTTAACGACACGGACAGACTAACTTATCAGGCGGTATGGTCTGATTCAGATAATCCAAACGAGATAGTTGAAGATTTTAATGTGGCAAAAAGCCAACAAGGTAATGCGATTTCGTTAGACATAAGAAGAGAAACGAAAGAGTTTAATCTTAAGGCTGGTTACAATGATGTCAGTGAAGATTTTCGCGCCGATTTAGGTTTCATGGGGCGCTCTAACTTTAAAAAATTCTATACCGGTGGTGAATATCGCTGGTATGGCGAAAAAAATGACTGGCTTAACCGTTGGGGATTTTTTGGTGATATAGATCGCACAGAAGATCAAGACGGGAATATGTTAGAAGAAGAAGCTGAAATTCACTTAAACTTGCGAGGCCGTCATCAATTCTTCAGTAACATGGGAGTAGTGGTACGTAACTATGCTTACGATGGTCAAATATTTAAAGAAGAGCAAGTCATGGGGCATGCTCGTATCAGACCTACAGCAAAAATCACAGTAAGTGGCTTTGCAAGAGCGGGTAAGCAAATAGATTTCGCTAATAGTCAGTTGGGTGACATTCTGGTCATGGAAGGTAGTCTTAGCTGGGAACCTACTCACCAACTAGCCCTTGAACTTGATTATAATTTTAGAGAGTTAGAGGTCGATGACCAAACACTGTTTACGGCAAAATCCGCAGATGCCAAAATTTCTTATCAATTTGATATAAAGAGTTCAGTAAGATTAGTGCTGCAGCATGTGAATGTAGAGCGTGATTTAGCGCTATACAATACACCGAGTGATTATGATGCTGTATACAAAGGCTTTAACACACAGTTATTGTATTCATATAAAGTGAATCCACAAACGTTAGTCTTTGTGGGTTATGCAGATAATGGTTATCAAGATGATGACTTAAAGCGGGTGGAGCGTACAGGGCGTACGGTTTTTGCTAAGTTTAGTTATGCGTGGCAGATGTAATCACTGTGCGGCATAAGGTATAAAAAAAGAGGCGTTAAGCCTCTTTTTTATTATTTGTTATTCGCTTGATTAAGCGTTATAACCAAAAGGATCATCAATTGAATAGGCTGGTTCAGTAAACCATTTAGGGCCATTATCAGTCATGTAGAAATGATCTTCTAAACGCACACCAAACTCACCGTAAAGGCATAACATTGGTTCATTTGAGAAACACATGCCAGCCGCTAGAGGAGTCATATCACCTTGCACTAGGTATGGCCATTCGTGAATGTCTAATCCACAGCCGTGACCTGTGCGATGCGGTAATCCTGGTACTTGATAACCAGGTCCATAACCTTGTTTTTCTAAATATCCTCTGGCAGCAATATCTACGTTTTCACAAGGCTCGCCAATAACCGCGGCGTTAAAACCAGCAATTTGAGCATTTTTCTCATCAAGCCACGTTTTACGCTGTTTGTCAGTTGCCTGACCAAAACAATAAGTACGCGTAATATCTGAATTGTAACCGTGAAGCAAACAACCGGTGTCAACTAACACCATGTCACCTTCTTTTAATATTTGAGGATCTTTTACGCCATGAGGATAGGCTGTCGCTTCACCAAATAAAACGATACAAAATGAAGAACCTTTGGCTCCAACAGCCTTGTGTGCTTGATTGATGAACGCGTTAACTTCGGTGGTGCTAATGCCGGGTTTAAGAATTCTAGCGGTAGCTTTATGCACTTCCATCGTCATCGTTTTAGCTTGTTGCATTAAGGCGATTTCAGTCGCAGATTTAGCCATACGACAGCCAGCTGTTACTGGTTTGCTATTAACTAAGGTTAAGTTGTAATTTTGCGCCTTAGCCGCTAGGTTGATGCCATCAACGATAAAGAAGGCTGTTGATTCGTCAATAGCAACGTTTCTAGCATTCATTTTAATCATTAAAGAAACAAACAATTGCGTTGGAGATTCATGTTCATGCCAAGTCGCAACTGGGGCTTTTATCATCATGAATTCTGTCAGCGTACTCTCTTCAAACCAAGGTGCGATATAGGTTAATTCACCTTCGTTAGTTAAATAAGCACCAACCATGCGTTCAGAGGTATACCAATGGGTGCCAGTGAAATAACTTAAGTTTGTGCCAGCATTTAAATACACAGCGTCAATGTTGTTCTCTTTCATGAGTACACATGCGCGTGCGATTCTTGACTCGTATTCTTGATACGTTGGCGCATCAAAACCTTGGGTCATATCTTTTAAAAGCGAAAGTTGTTCTTGTGGGGTTGAGCCGCCGATACCATTATTCATTGCTATTCCTACTTTATCTGGACTGTAAATTTGTTCAAAGTTTACATATTGTATACAAAATGTGGCTGTTGGGACATTAACTTCATAGAGTTTTTGGTAATAAACTATTAAAAATAAACGGCGCGTTATAGAATCATGCCTCACATTAAGCGGATTCACCGATTAGGGATTTCATGAAAAAACCACTTATTATTGCAGTATGCCTTGTTCTCACTGCTTGTCAGCAAGTTGATACAGCGACAAAAAAGCCCAATATTTCACATGATAAAACACCAAATAAAAATAATCATGGGCAAAAAATATGTCAAAAAATGCCGCCAATTCTCGATAAAACAAAACTAATTGCCATGTTGATTAAATCGGGTCAGATCAAAATTAGCGACACTGAAACTGTCAAATTACAAAAACTTGAGCGTTATGTCCTTAATAAAAGAACAGGAATGGCTAAAAAATGCAAATAATACATAAGGCATTACTACTTAGTGCTGCACTCATTACACCTTCAGTGGCAGTGGCCATTGAACGTAACCACACGCCATTAGATGGTGCGCTTATTAATCAAGAACGTATCGCGTATTGGCTAACTAAACGTGGCGAAATCTCAGCGCAAGACTCACCTTTACAAAAACAAGCTAAAGTGAAAGCCTTCATTGAAAAATTTGAACGTAATAACCAACGTCATTTACGTCTTCCTAAGAATTATCAGCCGTCTGTGCTAACGAGTAAATATTTAAACTCAAAGTCTGCTGTAAAAAAAGTGACAGGGCTAGGTGCAACTTCAAAAGTTAATGTACTGGCAATTTTAATCGATTTTCCTGACTTACCTTACAATAATAATCGTCTGTCGAGCCGCGACACCGATTTGTTTTATCAGCATTACTCACCTGAACACTATTCAAATTTGTTATTTTCAGACACTGGATTTTTAGGTCCTAATGCTGAAAATTTAATGTCTGCTAAGCAGTATTATGATCAGGAGTCTGGACACAGTTTTGATTTTTCAGGGGCTGTGTTTGGTTGGTATCGCGCAAAAGAATCATCTGATTTTTATGGTAAAAACAGTGATGATGATAATGATATAAATGCACAGGCATTAGTTATTGAAGCTATTGAAGCGGCTGTCGCAACGGGAGGCGTTGATCTAGTTGATTATGATAAAAAAGATCCACGTGATATCGATCAAGATGGTAACTTTGATGAGCCCGATGGCGAAATTGATCATGTATTGATTATTCATTCTAGTGTGGGTGAAGAAGCGGGGGGAGGTGTATTAGGCGCCAATGCTATATGGTCACATAGGTTTTCAGTGACAGATGCGAATTCAGTCATTACGGGTAGCTCAGTTAAAGTTAAAAATTATACGGTACAACCTATCGATTCTGGTGCGGGTGTTGTGGTTCATGAATTTGGACATGATTTGGGCCTCGATGATGAATATGATCTGAACTCGACTATTATCGGCGCGCCAGTAGGATCATGGTCTGTGATGGCATCCGGCAGCTGGTTAGGTGAAATTAGAGGGACCCAGCCCACTGTTTTTAGTCCGCTTGGTCGCGAAAAACTTCAACAAGTATTTGGGGGTAATTGGATTAATCAGCAGGTTATTAAAGCCAATGACTTAACATCAAGTTCAATGAATTTATCGCTGCAACAAGCCAGTAATCATGATCAAGGTGTGAACCAAATAAAGATTGAATTACCGCCGCGCAAAGAATTATTTGGACAACCACAGCAAGGCAGTTATCAGCTGTTGGCGCTGCACAAAGATCAAACACATTATCGTTATGCAAAATCAATCGATGTGCCAGATGTCGCTAATGTGACATTATCGCTGTGGGCAAGATGGGATATTGAAGAGGGATATGATTACGCCCAAATTCTAATCAACGATCAGCCATTATCAAATCAGTACACGGTGGCAAGCTCAGCTAACATTGCAGGGATCAGTCATTTAATTACTGGTACGTTGACCGATAGCCCTTGGACAGAGTTAACATTTGATATGTCGGCATATCGCAACCAAACGGTTGTGCTGAGCGTTGACTATGTTACCGACCCTGCTGTAGGAGGGTTTGGTTTAGCACTAGACAACATTGGTTTAGTATATGAAGCCCAAAACCAAGTGGTGGAAGACTTTGAATTAGACACGGAGCAGCCTGTGCAAGCCGGAAAAGTTAACTTTAGCAGAATATCCGCTTATAAAAACGCCGCGCCAGATTATTATTACCTGCAATTGCGCTCGCAGGAAAAATTGGATCTTGGTTTAAAATCAGAAAATTACGAGCCCGGCGTCGTTGTGTGGTATCGCAATGAGGCTTATACAAACAATAACTCCAGTGAACATCCTGGCTTTGGTTTTATTTCAGTGATTGATGCGGATCAAACACTAATTAGTCCTGGCGACACTGGACGGCAAATGCGAGATGCTTCCTTTAGTCTTTACTCACAAACTGACTTATCGGGGGATAGCAACCTGGCGGCAACAAGTACTTTTGATGACAGCAATGACTATACGAGCCAACAGCAGTTACAAAGTGGCACACAAATACCGTTATGGGGCATTAATTTATTAGTAACACAGCAGGACACAAATAGTGATAGCGCGACTATGTCCCTATCTAAAGACGAAATAGTCCTAGCGAGTGAGATAATTGACAGCCGTGATGGCTTAACCGTGTCGTTCATGAGTAAGACAACGTCAAGTTATCAAATCACAGACTATTTCTGGGACTTTGGCGATGGGGTGACATCTATTGTAGCAAACCCATCTCATACTTATGAAAGTGCAGGAAGTTATAGTGTTTCATTGAAAATTAATGATACATCAGATGCGCAAATTACTGTGCCTAAAACGATTGCTGTTGGGCCACCAATAACAATTACAGTAGGAAATACGGTAACAGGGTTTGATGTGGCGCTTACTTCCACTGTAGAAGGAGGCACTGCGCCATTTACGTATTTGTGGGACTTTGGTGACGATGTTACATCAACACTTAATGCATTAACTCATAAATATAGCCAAGTGGGTAATTATCAGGTGTCTTTGACAGTAACCGATGCCATTGGACAAGAGAAATCAACAACCATGGATTTAACGGTCCAAAGTGATATCGTCATCGACTTTACGAGTTCATCGGACAATCAAGTGGTCACCTTTGTTGGCAGCGTGACAAATTCTATAGGGACTACTACAGTCACGTGGGATTTTGGTGATAATGGCACAAGCACATTATTGTCACCTAGCCATACATACGCATCATCGGGTATTTACAGCGTTAAAATGACCGTTAAAGATGAAAGTGGTACGGTTAAAGTATTAACGAAACAAGTGATTGTTACTGTGGCCAAGAAAATTGATCCTGACAGTAAATCCGGAGGTGGTGGTTTGGGAGTTATTAGTCTTATAATATTTGGGATATTGGCAGGCAGAAGGCCACGCTTATTGTCGAAAAATGACCAGTAATATCAGCATTGTGCATTAAAACGTCGAGTAATAGATATGCCCTAGCATGAAACAGTTAAAACCTGTTAGAATCGAGGCATATTTTCGGCATAAACATAAAGAGAACAAACAATGGGTCGTAGTTTTGAAAACAGAAAGGCATCAATGGCAAAAACCCAAGGTGCAAAGGTTCGAGTTTATTCTCGTTACGGTAAAGAGATTTACGTAAGCGCAAAAAATGGCGGTGCGGATCCTGATACTAATCGATCTCTAAAACGATTAATTGAGAAAGCAAAGAAAGATCAAGTACCTACTCATGTTATCGAGCGTGCCATAGAGAAAGCAACCGGTGCTGGTGGTGAAAACTACGAAACAGCACGTTACGAAGGTTTCGGACCTGGCGGCTGTATGGTTATCGTTGATTGCTTAACAGATAACAACAAACGTACTTACACTGAAGTTCGTAACTGTTTTATTAAGTCTTACGCCAAAATTGGTAGCACGGGTACTGTGGCTCACATGTTTGATCACTTAGCTATTTTACGCTATGCAGGTACTGATGAAGATGCGGCCTTTGAAGCATTATTAGAAGCCGATGTTGATGTGACTGACATTGAAAGCGAAGACGGTAAAATCACCGTATTTGCACCACATACTGAATTTTTTAAAGTAAAAAGTGCACTACTTGAAATGAACAGTGAACTTGAATTTGAAGTGGAAGAGATTACGTTTGTCGCTCAAAATGAATCTGAAATTGGTCCTGATGATTTAGCTAACTTTGAAAAATTCGAAGCCATGTTAGATGATTGTGATGATGTTCAAAATGTATATCACAATGCAATAGTGCCTGCGTAGATTTTAAATCTACATAAAAAAACCGAACAACTATTAATATAGTGTTCGGTTTTTTTGTGACCTAATGGAAGTAAGTGGCTTATCGCTTCCACTTAATCATACTAAACTCGTTAACGTCTGTTTGGTTCGCCAATAACAGTACGCGTGCATAGACTAGGTCAAATTCACCGTCTTCCATTAAACCAATACGCACTTCAATGTACTTATTATCTAGATCGTCTTGACTAAGATCTGTAATTTCTTGCCAATCGTTAAATGCACTTACCAATTCAACAGCAGCTTGCGTTTCGCATTGCTCAATATAATAGTTTAGATCTGGCTCGTCTAAATGAGTAATTGCTTGTTCTTCAAATAAATCGAGTGCAAAACCAATAAGTAAATCACCATCGATGTTTTGAGTCTTAGCCATGAGAAAACCTTAAATCTGATAATTAGCCACCAGCGACTAACTTTATGCGCTCATGATAAACCAAATTAACGGTTTATGCCGCCTAAACTTAGTTTGGTTTAACTAGTTGTACAATTAATAACAAATATGATGACAATAGACTGACTTCCTTTACTTGAACACGGCTAGTCACTAAACTATGCGCCATTAAAACTATTAACTAAGTGAGCTTCTTGATGACCCGTATAACTATGACAAGACCCGATGATTGGCACCTGCATTTAAGAGATGGAGAAGCATTGACTACAACCGTGGCTGATAGTGCTAAATATATGGGGCGCGCCATTATTATGCCCAATCTTGTGCCGCCAGTAACAACGACTCAAGAGGCATTAAGTTATCAACAGCGCATTTTAGATAATGTACCAACAGGCAGTAACTTTAAGCCTTTAATGGTTATTTATTTAACAGATAATACACAACCAGAAGAGCTCATTAAAGCGCACAAAAGTGGACAAGTTTACGCGGCTAAACTTTACCCTGCAGGCGCTACAACGAATTCAGCGTCTGGTGTAACCGATGTGAAAAATGTCTACAAAGTGCTTTCTGCCATGAGTGATTTAGGCATGCCGTTGCTTGTGCATGGTGAAGTGACTACCGATGACATTGATATTTTCGATCGCGAAGCCGTATTCATTGAAGACGTGTTAAAGCAAGTTGTTGTAGATTTTCCTAGTTTAAAAATTGTTATGGAACATATTACAACAAAACAAGCTGTTGATTTTGTGAAGCAAGCGCCGAAAAATGTGGGCGCGACAATCACGGCTCATCACTTGTTATATAACAGAAATCACATGTTGGTGGGTGGTATTAAACCACACTTTTATTGCTTACCAATTTTAAAACGCAATACCCACCAACAGGCACTTATTGAAGCGGCTACTAGTGGTAATAGTAAATTCTTTTTAGGTACTGATTCGGCGCCGCACGGTAAAGACAAAAAAGAAGCGGCTTGTGGTTGTGCTGGCGCATACACATCATTTGCAGCCATTGAGTTGTACGCTGAAGTCTTTGATCAAGAAAATGCGATGGATAAACTAGAAGGCTTTGCATCACACAACGGACCTGATTTTTATGGCATGGCGCGTAATAGCGATACCATTACACTTGAGAAAACAAGTTGGACAGTACCAGCTACAATGGCATTAGGGGGCGATATTGTTGTGCCGTTAAAAGCCAATGAAACCATGGATTGGTCTGTTATTAGCTAACTTGAACGAATTTAAATGGGTATAAAAAAATGGCGCTTAAAGCGCCATTTTTTATGTCAAATTTTCGTTGAGCATGCTCAATAGAAATTAACGAATACGTTTATCATTGGCAGTGATTGCGCCCGCTTCCATTTTGATAACCGTACTTAAATTCCCTTTGTCATCAGCAGTTACAAAACCTTGTGCCGTCATGCCATCAATCATAGGGGCAAACTGTGGAAAAACTTCACCGTAGTTGTTACTCAAATTTACTGAATAATCAAAACCAAACTGAGTCATGAAATGACGCTGTAATTCGGCCTGTAAATCAGTACCTGTATATGAAGGGAGCTCGAATTTACCGCTAGATGTTACGTTTACTTCATTAACCGTAGTATTTAGCATATTGATGCTGCCATCGATACCACGGGCTAAAATGAGTTTAGCAGCGTCCATGATTTCATTAGGATTACTGCCATTTGTAGATGCTTTATCAATAGCCACTAGACCTGCTTTGTCGATATTGTTAACCGTCATATCAATGGTTGTATCGGCAACGTTGTATTTAGCTAATGCATTGTCGACGTTAATTGATGCAATACTGATTAAACTATTACCACTGATTGCGTCAGATTGCTCATTGGTATAACTAGATACCATAGATAGGTTAGACATATCCATGTTAACTTGGTGCGCTTCTTTGACAAAACTAACGTTGGCTAAAGTCATCACTGAATTTTTTGCATAGACCATACCGTCTAAATCGCCGATGGTCGCGGTTGTGACTAGATCTTTAAGGTTAAATAATCCTTCGTTACCTAAATCAACCACTAATTTGTCAAAATTGAATTTTACATCCCCTGACTTAAACGATAGGTCTGTTTGAGATGTGGCTGATAAATCACCTAATGTTACTGTTACTTCTTCATTTTTAAGCGTAGTAGGTTTAATGGATAAAGCACTGGTTTGAGATTGCGTTAATAAATTAGTGTCGATCGTTATTAAGTGTTCTATGTTTTGATCAGGAAAAGCAGCCATGAAATCTTTAGCAGCGCCTTTAGTTAAATCAAGCGTTATCTCACTTGCCACTAATAATGGATAGCTGTTGTAACTATGATTAACATAGAGCTCAATTGCATCATCAATTTGTTGCGTGGGTGCCAGTTGTTGTAACGTTTCACGGGAAAAAGTAATTTTGTATTGCGCGGTGCCGCTCAGCATGCCTTTTGTTTCGCTCTCTTTGCTGACTTTAGCCTGACCATTTTGGCTCGAAGTGATAGCATTCTCAATTTGGCTAGAAAAAGCGCTTTGTGTATAAAAAGTTAATGCACCTAATACAACAATAGCGCCAGCAGATAAGCCAATAATTCCATTTTTAGTCATGTTAATCCCAGTAAATACTTATAAAATTTCACTTAGGATAGGTGATTTGCTTGAAATTGACAATTTAATTTTATAACAAGCTGATTTTTATATTATAATCTAACTATATTAAGCCATTGGAGTTGTCTGTGAATCTACATGATAATCATATAGTGTTGTTAGGCAATATTGTAAGTAAGCATAATCAAATTAAATATTTTGCCGACGGCACGGCGCTATTGCCTTTGGAAGTTATTACCAAAAGGAAGTGGCGTGACGGGCAGGGTACTTGGCAAGAGCACAGTAACTATTTTAGTGTGACACTGTTGGGTAATGATGCTGAAAATGCGGCTCGAAATGCACAAGCCGGTCAAGGTATTTATGTGCGTGCGCATATTCGTCAACTGCAACATCAAACGGGCCAAAACAAAGATACGTTGCAAGCAGAACAAATTAAGTTGTTGCCTAAATCAACATCAATTAATTGGAATCAAGCACATTTGGTGGGGACAGTGGTTAGCCACAGCGCGTTAGTTCAAACGATTAATGGTGTTGATTTACTTAATCTAGAATTAGACGTATCAAATTTAGCGGATAAAACAATTCACGCGGAAGTAAAACTTAAGGGCGCAACGGCTAAATTGATTGCCAGTCAACTCGCAAAAAGTGAAGGGCCAACCATTGCTATGATAGAAGGGGCGTTAAGTGGACAATCAAAGAAGACTGGTGATACATTTAGCCATCAATATTGGATTGAAGGTCATACCTGTGTACTTTGTTAAAATTAAGAATGCTCGTTTATTGTTTAAAATTGGTGGTGTCAACGTAGCAGCTTTGGCATTGCTAAGCTGTGCATCAACTGCGCCTACACCGACTATAGACCCAAATACTATTACAGGGGCATTGCCGTTATCTAAAATATGTAATGGAGTTGTCATCAATTACAACAACCTAGATGACAACGAAATTGATAAAGTTTGCGATACATTAACGGCGGCTAATATTAATTTTCATCAACGATTAAATTCACTTAATCGTCCTGTATTTAATGATCATAATGATACTTTAAATGTGAATATTTACGGATCTCGTGTGCAATTTGTTAAATTGGCTAATGTCCATTTTAACGTGCCAACTGATAACAGTGGCCTGTATATTGAGGGGAAATCTGGACAACACACCAATATTTCTAATATAGTGACTTATGTAGAAAATGGGTCAGTTAAAAATTTGGTGCATGAATATGCTCACTATCTTGATGGACGTTTTAATCTGTTTGGCGATTATTGTCAGGGCTTACATGATGATCACAGTGCACCTAATTTTTGTCAGCGCGAAACTCCAGCTTATCCGCACCTAGTATGGTGGAGTGAAGGGCTAGCCGAAATCATTACCTTTGGTAAAAACAATCCAAAAGCCATCGTTATTGCAAAGGAAAAATCCTACCGACTGAGTGACCTATTTAATACCAGTTATAACCGTAATGGTGGTAATGAACGCGTCTATATCTATAGCTATTTAGCGGTTCGGTTTATGTTAGAAAATCACAAGAACCGTGTCGATAGAGTGATGAACTTGGTGCGAGCTGGTGAATATGAAGCTTATCAAGAAATGGTTCGATCTTGGGGTCGTAGCATGGATCAAGATTTCTCAAAATGGTTAACAACATTGCGCTAAAAAGGTTCAGAGGGCGTGGTAATACCAATCACATCAAAGATGTGATCAATCTCAATGGCCTAAATTTCACAATAGCTGCGTTGTTTTCAATCCCAATAGCTAGCTATTGCTCAATCAAACGCCTTGCTCTAGATAATTTATTCTCATAGGTATTAGATCACTAAGTTAATACGATTGGTATAATTCTTTTCGTAGTTAATTGTTCACCCGGCCAACACGCGTTATCTTGAAGGTGAAAAGAAGAAGTTATACTCTTCAATTACGTTAAAGTGTTGGATGAGAAATAACTTTGTTAACCAAAACAACCACAATCAAAGGAAGATAGAAATGAATATATTAAAGTTTTTAATGATAGGCGCTATATTTATGGTTTTCTCTGGTACCGCTGCCGCAAATGATGAAGGATATATAGGTGAAATAACTATTTTTGCAGGTAATTTTGCGCCCCGTAATCACGCTTTTTGTGATGGTGCCATACTGCCTATTTCACAGAATCAGGCTTTGTTTTCAATACTGGGAACAATCTATGGCGGTGATGGTAGAACAACGTTTGCGTTACCCAATCTTAAAGAGGCAGAAAAAAAGTTAAAGGGGGCTAAGTATATTATCCAAATCAATGGAATCTACCCCTCAAGAAATTAGTGTGATGAAAATAAGTTTATATTCAAGGGCTCGGTCACCGGTGCTAATCGCTTATTTAAAATAAGCGATTAGCACAACATTAATAATGTGTTTTAGTTGACTTTAAATTGCTGTGTTAATGTCTTTAAATCATTACCTAACGAACTTAGATGAATACTAGAATCTGAAATCTCCGTAACTCCCATTGCATTTTGTTTTGCAACATCATTTATATTGCTTAATGACTGGTTTATCTCCTCTGCTGCTTGTGATTGTTGCTGCGCTGCTGTGGCTATTTGTTGAGCATTATTACTGATAATCTCAATGGATGTATGCGTGGACTCAATCGAGCATTGTGTTTCTTTTGCGTCATTTATTGTATCAGTTGCGGTAATGTTATTACGCTGCATGACACTGACTACATCACTAACACCAGTTTGTAATTGACTAATCATTTGCTCAATATCGGTGGTTGATAACTGGGTTTTATGAGCTAATTCACGAACCTCATCAGCAACTACTGCGAAACCACGACCTTGCTCACCTGCCCGAGCTGCTTCGATAGCAGCGTTTAGAGCAAGTAAGTTTGTTTGATCTGCAATACCTTTAATGACTTCTAAAATTTTACCAATGTCTTGAGACTTGTCATTGACGATTTGAATGTTTTTTGTGGCATCAGATATTTCGCAAGCTAATTTCTCAACGGAAGTAATTGTTTTATGAACGTAAACTTTTGCCTGCTGTGATGCATTCTTAATGTCATTGGTCGCTTGGGCTACTTCTACGGCATTGTCTGATACTTCGCTAATAGTCATCGACATTTCGTGCATCGCACTTGAGACACTTTCAATATTAAGTTGTTGTTCCTGTAAACTGACATTAGATTGTTGCGCAATAACACTACTCTGTCCAGCCGCACTAGCAAGCTCTACGGTAACACCGCCGATATTACTAATAAGTTTATTTAAGTTCTCAGCCATTAACTTCATGGACCAGCTTATTCCCGTATTTTGAGCATTGTCATCAAACTCAACCGTAAGATCGCCTGATGATATAGTTTGGGCGATAGCGGCAATTGCTTTAGGTTCGCCACCGATCGGGGTCGTTATTTTGTTACTGGCTACAATAGCAATTACTACGACAATAATGGAAGTTACAATTAGAATAATAAACATCATCACTTTGAGGTCATACACAGATGCTAGTGCTTCTGCTTCATCTATTTCACTGAGCAATACCCAATTTAGCCCTTTAATTCCGACAGGTGTATAGGCTGATAGCACATTATTACCGTTATAATCTTTAATTATTTCAGTATCAACTTGACCACGTAACGCATTTCTAACACCTACAGTATCAACCCCATTTTTGGCCACTGTTCCTGCAAAACTGGCAATAACAGAATGTCCTACGGGATCTAGAAATGAACTTGAGCGCATTTTAAAATCAGCGCCGACTAAATAGCTCTCGCCAGTGGAACCCATACCATGACGCTCTTGCATAACGGCGTCTAGGCTGTCGATTGATAGTTGCAATGCTACAACACCAATAAGTTCTCCTGCCTGCATTATTGGGGCTGAAATAAAGCCAGCTGGCTGGCCCTGACTGGGAGAATATGCACTAAAATCTTGTATTTCGGTGGAAAGACTACTGCGTGTTTTAAGGAATATTTTAGCTAAACCACTATTTTGATAAAGACCCGAAACTAAATTTGTTTGATAATCTGATTCTTTAGCAACCGTATAGAACACTTGCCCATCTGGTGAAATTAGAAACAGATCATAATAGTCATAGTTTTTCATAAACTTACTAAAATATTGATCATTTGCATGAGAAGAGTCCAGAACATCTTTAGTTGAGTTCATTTGTAGTATAGAAGTGACTAACATGGAGAGTTCTTTGTTACGAGCAGTGAAATATTGCTGAATTTGCTGCTTCTTTATTTCTCTGACTGCTTCTAGTTTTTGATAGGCTGCTTGTTCGAGAGATGCTGATGATGAATATACCGACCAGATACCTAAAATAGTTAGTGGTAATAAACTAATGGCCAGAAAAGCCAGCATAATCTGTTGTTTCAATTTCAAGTTAAATTCCTTTTACGGGAGAGAGCCAAAAGTAACCCTTAGTACTACAAAGAAATATTTGTTAGTACTAAAGTGGTATTTATGCGCGCATAATACCGACTAATTAATAACAGTCAATCAGATAAGTATATGTAGCAATAGAATAGGACTAAAAATGGAAATATTTATCGCTATTCATCTGATAAATAGCGTTTTATTGAAATGTAAGTAAATATATGTAGACGGATGAATAGGGCAATATTGAATGGATAATAATGTTATTTTGGGTATAGATATCTAAAGTTTGTTGTCACTTAATCATCGCAGTACTTCATATGACTAGTCGTTATTTCTTTAGGGCATAACGAATCTAACTATGTGAAAGTAATGTAAAGATATAAAGTATATTAATCATGGACTTAAATAATTGTTTGTTCAATTGCAATCTCTGGTTATTGGTTGAATGTGTAAATGTATAAAAAATGTTAAATTAATGCTGATTTATTAAACGAATTTGTTTAGTATACAATCCAAATATGTGATCAAAAAACCAACAACAAAAGCATAACAAGGGACTGTATCATGCAAAATTTGCAGCTGTTTTTATCTAAAATTATTAAAATTTCATTTTTGACCTTATCTTTACTTGCCGTTTATGGCTGTGGGTCCCCTGAAAAAGTTGAAAGAAATCCTGAGATAGTTAAACCTGATCCCAAACCTGAACCAGATCCCGGTCCTGCAGATATTAAAATAACTGGTAGTGCAGTGAAAGGACCTTTAGCTTTTGCTCAAGTTAATATTTATTCAATTGATCCTAGCCAAGATAACTTTGTTGGGGCAGTTGTCGGTACGGGTAATACTGATGGCGCCTCGCAAATTGAAAACCTCTCGTTACCTTTTCCTTTATCACCACCCTATATTCTAGAAATAAGCTCGACTGACGGTACTATTGATATCACTACAGGACAGTATCCTGTCATTGAAGTGATGAAAACAATACTCACAGATGACATGATATCTGGAGGCAAGCAAATTTATGCGACACCTCTAACCGATATGACGGTGTCGTTGATATTTAAAAATGCTGATTCAAATGTATTACCTTATACCGGTAATGCAGATGGCACGACCACAAACTCCGAAATTTTGGCTGCGCTTGCACCCGCACAAGAACAAGTGAAATCCACACTTGGTTTCGGTCTTGAAGATGATATTGATTTATTCAATACACCACCGTTGATCAATGCAGATACTTCATCAGTAGATGCACAAGCATCGACAGCAGCTTATCGAAGTGCTGTTGAGGCACTGACCGCCGTAGTTTATGAAATTAAACAACTCAGTGGTGATAATGATATTAGCACAGACAGTATTATTGATGATTTAGCGGCTGATCTCTCTGATGGTGTCATTGATGGCGCTTCTGATGGTGTTGTGACTGAAAGCTATCCGCAAAATGCGTTAGAAATATTGGCACAAGATCCCTCAACTTTACCCATTCCAAATGATCCTGAAGGCCGAACAGTTGCCGATGTTAAAGCGTTAATAATTGCTGAAACGACGCAAACGGGAAATGATGATACTGATACAACCGCGTATGTTGCGAGTGAAGAAGTAATCACTTTAGCACCGGCAGAACTATCTCCTGATATTGATGGTGATGGTGTCTTAAATTCATTAGATGCTTACCCTGAAGATCCAGCAGCAGACAGTGATTTTGACAATGATGGTATGCCAGATGTCGCCTACAAAGTTGTAGATGGTGTAAGAACAACAGACATCAATAGTGAACGTTCAGATAACGATGATGATAATGATGGTGTTCTAGATGAAAATGATGCTTTCCCATTTAATAACAATGAAACAACAGATACCGATTTAGATGGCACGGGTAATAATGCAGACACCGATGACGATAATGATACGGTTTTAGATGCGGACGATGATTTCCCATTAGATAGCACACGATCAAATGCAATTGATGAAGACAATGACGGTTGGCCGGTTGGGCAAGACTCAGACGATAGTAATGTTAGCGTACCAGGCATTACCTTTGTCGATACTGACGCCGACGGGCAAGCGGATGTAGGTGGTTTAGCGCCAGACGAAGATGACGATAATGATGGTGTTAAGGACATCGACGATACATTTCCACTTGATGCGACTGAAACTAGTGATTTAGACGAAGATGGTACTGGTGACAATACTGATACTGATATAGATGGCGATAATGTACTAAATATTAATGATTTATTTCCTTATGATCCTTTAGAAACAATAGATACTGACGGTGATGGCATTGGTAATTTCCGTGATGAAGATGATGATGGTGATAGCTTAAAAGATGAAGCTGAAACTTTACGCGGTACAGATCCTCTCAAGAGCGACACCGACGGTGACGGTGTTTATGATGATATAGATGCATTGCCTCTTGATAATAAAGAACGTTTTGATTCTGACAAAGATTCAATAGGTAATAATTCAGACAATTGTCCATTAATCAAAAATACATT
>Ga0209395_1002026_pt1 | contig 27366 bp, 23 predicted proteins | sample GOMGulsemesocosm_3_FD_184635 | JGI IMG/M metagenome (GOLD analysis project Ga0209395, IMG submission 184635) | Methane-oxidizing microbial communities from mesocosms in the Gulf of Mexico - GOM9D Gulf of Mexico (SPAdes) (version 2) | ecosystem: Environmental > Aquatic > Marine > Cold seeps... | reverse complement strand
CTTTCGCTGTTCCCTGCTGAAGCTTCTCAATCATGGATTGAATTTCTCCCGTAGACTGCTGAGTGCGTTGAGCCAACATGCGAACCTCATCCGCCACAACAGCAAATCCGCGACCTTGCTCCCCTGCTCGCGCGGCTTCAATCGCAGCATTCAGTGCTAATAAATTTGTCTGCTCGGCAATGCCTTGAATCGTCGTTAAAATTTGACCTATATTTTGACTATCTTCTTCTAGCCCTTGGATTACGGCACTAGCCTCCTCCACTCCAGCGGTGAGCTTATAAATCGCATCGCCCGTTTCAGAAACCGTTCTTTGCCCGACATCAACACCATTTCTTGCGGCTTCTGTTGCTTCCGCTGTTTGCATAGCATTACTTGAAACTTCTAGGGCAGAAGCACTCATTTCATTAACGGCTGTCGCAACCAGTGATAACTGCTCTTGTTGAGAAACCATCCCTATCGTACTTTGCTCAGCAGAATGTGCACTTTTCTCGGCATTTTCGGCGATAGAACTACTATTTTCTCGTATATCTTTAATCAGCCCATGAAGCCTCTGCAAAAACTGATTTAAACTAGCCGCTATTTGCCCTAATTCATCCTTTGAAGACTCATCTAAACGCGTGGTTAAATCCCCCTCGCCTTGAGCCAAGTCTTTTAAAACGAGTACCGTGGCGAGCAAAGGCTTCAATACCTGATTCATCAACCAAAGCATGATAAATATTGCGATTCCCGTACATAATATGCCAGAGACAATGCTGGAGAACGCAAGCTCCTCCCCATTTTGTTCAATTAAATGACTCAACTCTGCCACCGCATCAACCACCACCGATTCAGGCAAACTAATTAATACCGTCCAACCAGTCGTTCGACCCGCGGCAATAACAGGAATAATCGCATGCAGCTGCCCATTAACCACTTCAATTTTTGCTTGAGTTGATTTTTCATTCAATAATTGATGCCAATAACCATCTGTCGCTCCATCCAATTTTTTCCCCAGCATTTTGGCATTATTACTGTACCCTGCAACAATCCCACGTTGACTGACAATCGCCATCTTACCAATACCGCCATAGACGTTATTGTTATTACCATCGACTAACTGCTGAATGAATTTCAACCCCATATCAACACCGGCAATCCCTAAGAATTGTCCATTATTTAATATAGGGCTAACAAAACTGGATAGTAATACCTGCTCTCCCCCTACTGGGTATAAATAAGGATCGGTTAAGCAGCTATCTTTCGTTTCCTTTGGACACAAGTAATATTCACCCGCTCGCACACCATTTTCATCTACAGTTTGATCTTCAAAACCTATTAAGGCTTCTTGTGCTAGTTGTCCATTCGCTCGATACACGTAAGGGACAAAGCGCCCTGCCTTATCACTTGCCGTCACTAGACTTTCAACAAATCCTTCATCTTTACCATCAAATGCATTCTTTTCATAAGCGGCATAAGTCCCAATTAACTCATCATGCATACGAAGCTGATCCTGCAAGAGAGTTATTACCCCCTCTCGGCTATCAATATCATTAGCATGTAATTTTCTATATGAAACTGAACTACCCGCTAGTGATTTCGCTATCTTTGCAGCCGCTAAGAATCGAGAGCCTAGCTCTGCTGCTTGATACTTCCCTAGGGTCAGAATCTGATCAAGTACTACTTTTTCTAACATACTTGAGGCTTGGTTACCGACCTCCTTTTGAGTATCCGCATTTTTACTGAGAATAAGCAATATCATGACTAGCGATACTACAATAATACTGATGCTCGAAAGGCCTATGATTTTGAATCGTATAGAGTTCATTTAAGTACCTGAATAATATTTTTAGCCGCCATGATCCATAAAGTGTAGTTCAGCATTTTATTTACACCTTTAATAAGAACGACAAGTACGCATTAGCTTTGGCCCTTATTGACTAGGCGACAAAGAAATTATTTTAAATAACATATGGGATATAGCACTTAAATCCACTGATAAAGAAAAATAACAAACTTAATATCTCTATGATCTAAAAGCTCACCTAGACTCTACTTATATACGGTACTTTGGAGTTTATCTTGCAACCAAGAGTCAAAATCCTGCTCGCTTATCTCTTTATTCTTAGTCTTGGTTTAGCGATATCCATCACCACCTTCTTAACGGGCCGCCAAGTCACCAATGTTACGACAACGTTAATCGAAGAGAAGCTACCGCGTTTACAGGTAATTAATGAGCTGTATTTAGCGATTATTGAACGTGAGCGCTTGCTCTATGAATATTACGCGACCACTGATAGTGAAGACATCCTGCCCAAACTTATAGAAATTGACCAAAGATTCAGCGCCTATTTCCGCCAAATTGAAATGACATTTCCTCAATCTGAAGACATAGAAAAGATTCGCTATGGTGATGGCATGGTACGCAGCCTTACCAAGCGTCTCGATAATAACTTTCAGCAAGATCAGGTTGACTGGGACACGGCTCGTAGTCAGCTAGCTGAGCTGAGTAATACTGGCCGCAGGATTTTGCCCTCCCTTGAATCTCTAGTGGCGCAAATAAACCAAGAAGCCTTTCAAAGTGGTGAAGATACTCGCCAAAGTACAGAGCTGAGTACTCGACTTGTTATTAGCTTTAGTATTTTTGTCATTATCATCGCTGCCTTTGTCGGCTATTACGTTAACAGTTACATCACTGAAACTATCAGCCGCCGCCGTCTAGCGATGTTTGCCGAGCGCAGTCCCAACCCCATGATAAGTTTTAATTGGAACGGACAACTAACCTACAGCAATCCGGCCTGCCTGCAATTAATGGCGCGCCAAGGTGATCATTCACTAAGAGTTGAAAGCTTGTTACCCGAGACCTTTCAAGACAGTTTATTAAAACTACAAAAATCCAATAACAATTATTCACAGTGGGTCAGCCAGATTAAGGATGATTGTGTTTTACAGTTCTCTCTATCGTTATTACGTGATCTTGATACTTGCCATCTTTACATTGAAGATATTACCGAGCGCACCCAAGCCCAAGCCCAGTTAAAATACGAGGCTTATCACGATATATTAACTGAGTTACCCAACCGCCGATATTTTAATGAATTCCTAAATGAACTTGTGGCCAATAATAGCCAACGCAAACCTTTCGCTCTGATGTTAATCCATATTGATCGCTTTGACTTAGTCACGTCAAGTGAGGGTTTTAAAACGGGCGACCGCTTAATGCATGCAGTCGCAAAGCAGTTACAAGTATTTTGCCAAGGTTATTGCAGCTTAGATTTGGGCAGTAGACTCTATCGCTTAGATTCAAATAAATTTTCATTGTTGCTCGATCACTTACCCGAGCATAATTTTGCCGAGAATCTTGCTAAAGAGCTAAGTTTAAATTTAGGCCACTCCATTTGTGTAGAAGACAAAGAGTTTCACCTTACCCTAAGTATCGGCATCAGCCACTACCCTGCACAAGGCATCGAAGGCGAGACGTTATTAGCCAATGCTGATGCAGCACTTACACGTATAAAAACCGATGGTGGTGATGGAATCCTTTGTTATAGCGAAGATATTCATGCTAAAGAACAAGCCTGGATTGCGATTGAAAGAGACTTACGCAGCGCTATCGAAAAACAACAACTGCATCTATTTTACCAACCAAAAATACAGGCATATCAGCATAACATTAGTGGCGTAGAGGCGTTAATTCGCTGGCGAAAAGAAGATGGTAAAATGATATCGCCGTTTGAATTTATTCCCGTCGCTGAGCAAACAGGATTAATCATTACCATTGGTGACTGGGTGATAGAGCAGGCATTTAACCAGTTAAAATGCTGGCAACAGTTTTTTATCCAAAATAATATCGAAATAGATAGTAACTTCTCCATCGCGATTAATTTATCAGCCAAGCAATTCCAACACCCAGATTTCATTTCTAACCTAGAGCAACGTTTATTGGCAACAGAGATAAACCCTAAATACATTGAGTTAGAGATAACTGAGAGTTTATTAATTGGTGACATCGATAACAGCATTCGAATCATGCACCAATTAAAAGACATTGGCTTTAAACTATCGATTGATGATTTTGGTACAGGCTATTCTTCACTGAGTTATTTGAAGCAATTCCCCATTGATAAATTGAAGATTGATCGTGCCTTTGTTATGGATATTGAATCTAATAACGATGATAAAATATTGGCAAAAACCATCGTTGATCTCGCCCACAACTTGAATTTAACCATAGTCGCAGAAGGGGTTGAAAACCAACAACAGCTTGAAATTATTGAGTCTTTAGGGGCAGAAGAGATTCAAGGATTCTATTTCAGCAAACCTAAGCCAGCAACTGAAATAGAAAATGAATATTTTAACAAGTAGCCGAGTTGATTACTTCGTATTGGTAAAGAGTTGATCCTCTAAGGATTGACCATGAGTAATTTGACGATAAGCAATACCCTGCTGGGCTAACAACTGTAATAACTGTTGATCTAAAGTCGAATTTTTATTGCTATTATAACGAATAACAAACTCATCCTCTTGCTTCACATCGACTTGGATTACAGCGTTTAATTGATCGATTTTAGTCTTGAGCGCAGCATTCTTAACGTTTAAGCGTAACGAGAGATAAGCAATAGATTGCTGCTCTGCTTGTTGACCAATAATTTGTTGGCTTTTTAATTCACCTTGATCTAAATGCAAGACTTGCCCGCATAATCGCTCTAGCTCTTCTAAATTATGCGAACTGATTAGAAATGTTGTTTCCCCCGCTAATGCCGTCACTTGCTGGCGAATATTACGTGCATTTTCAGGATCAAGTCCCGCCGTTGGCTCATCCAATAATACCAGTTCAGGCTCACCCATTAACGCTTGTGCAATGGCTACGCGCTTTTTCATGCCATGGCTTAACGCTGTAATTCTCTCTTTTCCGATCTCTGCTAGCTGCATCAGCTCTAAAACCCGAACCGCTTCTTTCAGACTGGCATTGCGGCTAAAGCCCTGCAACCTTGCTAAAAAACTTAACTGCTGCATTATCGTAAGATTAGGATCAAATAAAGCATCTTGTGGCAAAGCACCTATACGCCCGATCAATTCTGGGCTGCCCACCTTATGCCCTAGGATCTTAGCTTCTCCTGACGAGGCAGGCATATAACCCGAGAGTATGCCAAACAGGGTACTTTTACCGGCACCGTTAGGGCCAACTAACGCAATAGGCTGACCCGCTTGTATTTCAAAACTGACATTTTTCAATGCGTTTTTCATACCGTAAGATTTACTCAAACTTAGGCATTCAATCAAAGCGCTCATATTGCTTGCCTCTTAAATAATCCATAGCCTAACAATAAAAAACCCACCGTCTGCATCAAGGGAATCCATAACGAGAACAAAGCTATACTCGGAGTAGCTTGAGCCATCTGCGCGACTTGAGAGCCAGGAATCCAGTAATTTAATACGGCAAGTGCTGGTAAATACGCTGCAGAATAGTTGATGATAAAGCCCGCGAGCGTTAAACCAATAATTGCTATCAAAGAAGCCATACGAACAGAACTCATTAATACCGAGAGCAAGCTCATTAAGGCAATAAAGGGGCAAATAACTAACACTAGATTGAGCATTAATAGCGGCATTATTTTTAACCCATCCAACCAGGAATCTGGATTATTTATTAACAATAGTAGATAGGTAATGACGAGAGTAATGGCCAATAAAATACTTTGAATAAATAAGTGTCCGGTAAAGCGGCCGAAGAAAATTTGACCCCGACTGCAACGTAAGGTTAAAAATCGTAGTCCACCGCGGTTACGCTCAGAAATCATTTGGTCGGCCGCCATCAAAATACCAGAGGCAGGTAATAGATACAGTGCAAAAACCCAATAGATTGCAAATTCAGCCAACTGCCAATTTTGTAAAGGGTCTAAGCCGACGATACTCAGTAGACTTATCATCAAGGACGCATTATCTGGGCTATGCATGGCCTCAGCGGAAAACTGAATAGGATAAAATAATAACAATGTCCAGATGCTTACGAAGACAAGACTTACAAATAAACCTCTTTTACTGGCAAAAGAGGTTTTTAATTCTTGCTCAGCAATGAGCCAAGTTTGTCCTAGGGAAGAGTTGATAGTAGCGGTCTCTATATTATTCGGCTTGTGCATAATATCTATATCAAGGATAAAAAGGTTACTTTATCCTTAGGTCAGTCTCTTGTATACCCATCTTTATTAGCATATCGCAATAAAAATGGTACTAACAATTCTTTAGCTTCGGCGCTATGTTGATTGACCGCATTAAATTTATAAATAGTCGACTTCTTAACTTCAATATTTTCATCGAGGGTTGGAAGACTTTCTTTCTTATACGCTTGTAAATGAACCAAAGAGACTTTCGCGCTATGATCTTTAGACTCAGCAATATTGATTTGCGCAATGGGTAAAAGATGACATTGAACTGCAATCTTATAAAACTCAGTTAAGGCCATACTTGGTAATAATAAATAGATATTGCCACCCTTTATGATTAAACGCTCAATACTCTGACAAAGATCAAGGTAAGAAAGACTATCGGTATGACGCGCAGTATGTCGTAATTCTTGCGTAGACTGGGTTTTAGTATGCTGATCAAAAAATGGCGGATTACAGACAATCAAATCGTATTTAGGCTGAATGTCTTGTTTAGAATAGCTTTGCACATCTTGCTCTAGCAGTGAGAGTCTTTCCTGCCAAGGACTGGCATTAAAGTTATGCTGCGCTTCAACGGCTGCCGCATGAGTTAATTCAATCGCAGTGATCACTGCAGAAGACGATGAAACAACAGACGCCGTTTTTTGCGCTTGCATCAAGGCTAAAATACCCGTTCCTGTACCGATATCCAAGATCCGCTTAGCGCCAGCAACAGGAACCATCGCGCCGAATAGTAGGCTATCGGAACATATTTTCATGCCGGATAAATTTTGTTGAATAGAAAACTGCTGTAAACGAAAAGTAGACATGACTTAAAATAATTTCAGCAAGAGATTGAATTAAAACAATTCTATCTCAAAACTCTCGGTATTCTCCATACTTTCACTCATACGAGCATTCTTCTCCATCAGCACCATGTCAGAAAGCTCACTTAATTGCATATCATCCAAAGCAGCGATATTCAATCCAGCAAAAATACGCTTAATTACTAAATGTGACTGGTAACAAATTTCATGAGCAGGACCAAGCCCTGGTACAGTAATAGGTTTATCTCCTAATACCGCTTTTTCACAATAATTACAGCGCATTTTGCTCTCTTTCAATACGATTAATCTGTTTATTATAGATACATTGAATGAACGTTCAACCACATCAGATAAGTATCACCCAACTATTTAGTCAGGTATTGTAAGTCAACCTGTAACCCCTTGTTTTATATAATTTATTACAAATAATTCATATTGTTTTTATTGTTACATTGCGTATTTTAAGGCATGGAATACCCAATGTTGTTCCAAGGTACCCGAAAATAGTTGGGCCATAGGGCCAATCGCATACAAAGCAACATCTTCTCCACCGTGGGTTTCATAATCCATTGGAACTAAAGCTACTTGTTTATAATCGGCAGCGTATACATCACGAACTCCTTCTTCAGCCGCCCTTTCATCTCCTTGCCCATTAATTATGGATCCTGGGCCATCGCGATAAGATAACGAAGTATAAGGCTGCCAGTTTTGATCCAAGCTAGGAGAATCCTCTGGGTGGCCTTTGCTATTATTACCAATAACGTCACCCAATATGGGATTTCCTCGCGTAGGATAACCCCCAAGTGTCAGGGTATGACTATGATCAGCGGTTACAACAATTAGGGTTTCCGTTAGATCTACTTGGGTTAATAGCCAAGCCACTGTTTCATGTAATTCCTGCGTCTCAGTTAATGCTTTATAAGCTGTGCCCGCATGATGACCATGATCTATACGCCCTGCTTCAATCACCAAAGTAAAGCCTTCAGGATTTTGCTGTAACCTTTGCAACGCTATTTCAGTCATCAATTGCAATGAAGGCTGCTCTGCTGGTCGTTGATAGGCATAATCCATATGAGAAAGAGAGAATAAGCCTAACCAAGGTTTATCATCCTGAGCTTGTGTTGACAGTGATAATAAAGCCGAAGAAGAATCCACGTAATGCCCTTTTCCTTGCCACTGTTGAACAAGGTTCTGCTGATCGAGGCGCTTACCACCCAGCGTTTTAGGTAAAAAGTGACGGCGACCACCACCGAATAAAATATCCAGTGGGCTGGGTGTTGAATTGACGAACTGGCTGGCAATATCTTGGCAACCTTGATTTTTTGCCAGCTCAGTCATGGCATGATCACTTTCCCAGTTTCGATCAGCGCTATGAGCATAAGCGGTTGCTGGCGTAGCATGTGTCACACGAGCCGTAGTCACCATCCCCGTGCTTTTACCCTTAGCTTTTGCCAGATCGATTAATGTCGGTAAACTTTGCTGCGCATCGCACTCCCCACGTACGGTTGATTCAGCAAGACTGATAATACCTTCATTGGTTTTCACCCCAGTCATTAACGCCGACATGGTGCCTGCAGAATCCGGTGTCTGTAGATCAACGTTATAGGTTTTTACTAAGGCAGTATGAGGGAATTTCTCAAAACTCAGGGCGAATTCCTCTCCCAACAATCCCTGCTGCTGTCCGACAAAAATCCTTGCCGCCGTTAGGGTACTGACCCCCATACCATCGCCTAATACAAAAATAATATTCTTAGCTTTAGTGCCTGTCTTTAACTGTGATTTTAAAAGTTGCTGCTGTTTTATGAGCGTTGATTTTCTTTGCTCAACATTTTCATGTCCTTGCTGAAACCATTGCTGAGATGTTTTTTGATCTCTTAGTGGTAGGTCTGCACTGCAGGCTAATAAAGAAATGATTAGACCGAATGCTGTTAACAACTTTAGAAGATTGATCATACTATTATTTTCTCTCAACTTGCTGTTCACTTTCATATTCTGTTGTATTCGTTAAAGCCTGGAGAATGGTATGGAAGATTTCATGCTGCTCCATCAAACCAGAAAATAAATAAGCCCCCGGCCCTTTGGCATGCAAAGCGACATCATCACTGCCGTGGGTTTCCGATCTCAACGGTATCGCCACCCCCTGATGAAAATCAACATACTCACTATCATTCGCATCTTCGTGAGAAAACTGACGGCCATAGGCTTTACCGTTCGCATAACCTAAGGTGGTATAAGGCAAACCGTCATTGGCTAATACTTGTTCATCCTGCTGGTTTTTCGAAGTCCCTAGAATAGGATTACCGCGCTTGGGGTAACCCGCCATGACAAAGCTATGACTATGATCTGCAGTCACGATTATGAGCGTATCTTCATCTGCAGTTAACTCATCTAAGCGCTCAACAGTGTCGGCTAGCATTGCTGTTTCCGCCAATGCACGGGCAGCGTTACCTTTGTGATGGGCCTGATCTATCCGTGCACCTTCAACAATTAATATGTACGGTTCATCTTTCCCCTGCAAGTATTGCAGCGCATTTTCTGCCATCTGCTTTAATGACGGCTGTTGTTTATCTCCCGTACGCTTTATCCGATCTAACTCAAAGGCCAGGTGACCAGTAGAAAATACCCCTAATACAGGGCCTGCTTGCACATGTTTATTTAACTGCAGTAATTGTTGTTGATTCTGAATTAGTTGCTGCGGGCCAAACTGCTGTTGAAAGCTGTCGAAATACCCTTCTAACCTAGAAGCACCTCCGCCTAAAGCGATATCTAAGCCAGCAGGAAATGCTTTCTCTACCAGCTGTTTAGCAATCGAGTCACAACCATACCAATAGGCATTTGGGTGACGAAGAAGATCTGCTTCCCAGCCACGATCAGGACTATGGGCATAAGTCGCTGCAGGAGTCGCGTGAGTTAAGCGCGCGGTCGTTACAATGCCGGTAGAAAAACCTCTTTCATACCCCCACTCAAATAACGTTTGTTGGTGATGCTTTTCACTATTTTTGCAATCGGTTCTATCTTGCTCAGGGCCTATGCTAATGAGTCCTGCCCGAGTTTTTACTCCTGTCATCATCGCGCTCATAGTGCCAGCGGAGTCGGGAGACTGTTGATTAGTATTATAGGTTTTAATTAATGCGGTATGGGGATAGCGTTCGAAATGCAAAAAATGCTCTTCACCTAAAAGCCCTGCTTGCTGACCTTGCCAAATTCTGGCTGCGGTCAAGGTCGTAATACTCATACCGTCACCGACGAATAAAATGACATTTTTTGCTTTTGCAGATGTACTAAAATCTTTCTGCTGTTGTAAAAAATTCAGCTTATCTTTAAGCCAAGCATCTCCTTGTTGATACCAGGCATCTTCATCAATAGAAGCCCACGCTATCAAAGGTATGGTTAAGAAAATTAGAGCACTGAAAAATGTGAACAACTGAGAGAACAGAGACCGCATGAGAAAAATCCAATAGAATTATGCGGCTAGTATGAGGGTAATTGATTTATTTTAAAAACAAAAAAAGGGCCATCAAAATATTTTGAGGCCCGAGCAAGGTACTCAGCACAGAAACTGTTTTAGGATTGAGAAGGCTTTGAATCAGGAGCGCCTGTCCCTTTCCTTGCGATATCGCGTTTGATTAAGCCATAAAACAATCCAAAGAAACCACAAGTTAGTAAAACAATTAATAAGCCTGCAAATACAACTTCATCCATATACATAACTAGCACCTCTTTTTAGCGTTCAACAATAACGTATTTCGTTTTAGTTATTGTTCGTTGACTTGATGAAGCTAGATTAGCAATTGGAGGCAGAAGGTTTTTGATCTGGATCAATTTTCTCCACTGATCTTGATAGACCCATAAGAAGCTTGATCTAAATCAATCAGGAGCAGAAATCGAATGTCTCACGATGATAAAATACGCTTTACCAGTTTATCAATTAGCTGGTCTTTAATTTTTTCTCGCATCTCTGCTCGCAGACAAGACATCAAACCTTGGTCGATTCTCATTAATATACAGATATCCTGAGCACGAACACTGGACGTCCTTGGTACTTCAGTAAGGAAGGTTATTTCACCAAATACTTGTCCAGGGGAAAGCTCCAAAATGGGCGCTTGCTCTTGCTCATCCAAGATTTCGACGGTACCAGACAATAAGATATAAAAAGCCCTTTCCATAGAACCTTTTTTTACAATGACTTCTTTTGGCCGAGCGATAACAAAACTATCCTGCTCATTCGCGAGTCGCTCTCTCTCATCCGGGTTGAAATCCCTAAAGAAAGGAATCTTTTGCAGAATCATTTGTATATGCCCGTGGCTTATACCTGCAGTCTTTTTCATACTTTATCCTGACTTACTAGCAAAACTCACCTCTTCTTTGAAGCTCGTATTAGTAAGGATAGTTTTTTCAGCCATAATTAGTGCAGTATTTTTTAAAAAATTGAAGTAGCACCCACTTGATCGCGTTAGATTGGCATACATTGGTATGTTACTTATAGATCGAAACACATAGATAGGATGAATATTGTGAAAGGACGTTTGTTGAGCATACTCATTGCCTCTAGCCTGCTGAGCATTAATAGCTATGCAGCCGAAAAGATAAATTCGAACGAGGAAAGTAGTGTCGACAAGAGCCCACCCAGTGAGCTTCCAATAGAAGATAGTATTGATCCAGCACCTGCTATTGAACTAGCTGAAGCTGCTGAACCTATCGTTGCTGATCCTGCGAAACCCGTCGTTGCTGAACCTGCGAAACCTGTCGTTGCTGAACCTACTCCCGTCATCAGAAAAAAAGTAATAGCCCAAGAAAAAAAGCAAACGGAAACAACGCCTGCAGCAAAAGAACAACCTAACGTACAAGCGCTAGCTCAACTAGAACAACTGATTGCAGAAGATAAATTTACCCTCGCCTATCAGATGGCTTTAAGCATGCATCCAGAATGGGAAGGAGAAGAGAGGTTTGACTTCAACTTTGCCCTAGCTGCGGCTCAAACAGGGCATTACAATCAAGCCATATTTCCATTTGAACGTTTATTAGAGGCCCATCCAAACAATCCACGTTTTCGCTTAGAACTCGCACGCTGCCATTTTTTCCTTAATAACTTAAATGCCGCTGAGCATGAGTTTAACCTCGTTGCTGCGAGTAATCCCCCAGCAGAAGTCCAAGGCCATATTAATCGTTTTTTGACCCGTATTGCTGAACAAAAGCAGCAAGTTTCCCGCTTTTGGTCTGCGGGAGTGGGTCTAGCACTGGGTTATGACTCTAATATCAACGCGGCGGCAGATTTAGATGCCATTCAAGCAACATTTTATCTCAATGACTCCCCAGCCTTAACAGGACTACTAACACTAGAAGATGAACAAAAATCCCAAGGCAGTGCTTATTATAAGCTTCAAGGTTTTGGCCAATATCAGCAGCCCTTAAGTAAACGTACTAGCTTAGATTTTTCAGCCTCTATTTCACAAAAAGATAATACCCTCGATGACAGTTACGATCTCACCAACCTTAGTTTGAATGGTGGCTTTAGAATGTTACGCAGCAACCATAACATGCGTTTTGGAGGTATTTATCGCCAATATTGGCTGGCAGGTGAAGGTTTACAGAATCAAATTCTTGGTAACGTTCGTTGGCAATGGTATTTCGCCCCCCAATGGAAGGTCACCTCTGAGATAGAGTTAGGCCAACAAGATAATGATCAAAACGATGCGTTAGACTTTACTCAGTGGCAAGTGAAGGCCAGCCTAAATCGAAAGAGCGAAGGGCTTAGTCAAAATGTTCAATTAGGTTATGGAAGTGATAGTGCCATTGAAAGCAGTAATAGTTTTCAAGGGCGAAACTATTTATCCATCGGTTACCAAATGCAGCTAGAAATAGCAGCAGCTCAGCAAATGTATGCCTTAATAAATTACCGTAATAATAGCTATGCCGATGCCTTTGCCGATGATCATATTTTCTTTGCTGGAGAAACTCGCGAAGACCAACTCACACAAATTACCGCGGGCTGGCTATACAGCTTTATGCCGAATACCTCGGCTAAAGTTCAGCTAAGCCACAGCCAAAATCAAAGTAATTTAGAGCTATATGACTATCAACGTACTTTAATTGAGGCTGGTCTAACGATCAGTTTCAAATAGCGGAGAAAAACGATGCAAAATGTAATCACCTATTCTTTTAAATCGGCATTGCAGCTCTGCTTTTTCTGTTTAGCCTGTTTTAGTACAGTCTTTAGTTCGTCGGTTTTTGCCGCGGATCTCGCTGGACGAATTATTATGGCCCGTGGCGAAGTCCAAGCCATTAATGAAGCAGGAGAAACGCGAAAATTAAAACGCCGCGATTCTATTTTTAGTCATGAAATTATTAAAACGGGCAAGAAAAGTAAAGTACAGATTCGCTTTATTGATAATGCATTATTAGCCTTGAAAGAAAACTCAGAACTCAATATTAAAGCCTACGTGTATTCAGAAGCGAATGAGAAAAACAATCAAGTCTTTATGGAGCTCGTCGCCGGGGGATTTCGAACCCTAACGGGTAAGATAGGCAAAGGTAATAAAGCAGCTTATAAGGTGGATACCCCAGTTGCGAGTATCGGTATTCGCGGAACACTATACGATGTACAGATATCTCTCGACAAAATATTAGCAGGGGTTTGGAAAGGTGGAATTTCTCTTGATAGCCAACAAGGACAATTTAATCTAGGGGTTGACGCCGACTTTGATTTTGGCGAAATATCAGCCAGTGGTGAGTTTACAGGTCTCTTATCCCCCCCTGCCGAATTTACCCCACCGATACCTCAGCAGAAACAACAAGATAAAGATAAAAAATCACCGGTCGATGAAGGCCGAGAGTTTAAAACGGATAATCGAGATAACGGTGATACAGCTCCACCGCCTACCAATCCAGATACCCGTTTAACGGATACCGATAATCGAATCCCAAGTCCATTTGAAAAAGATGAAACACCTGATCAGGAGGCTGTTGAAAACGATGACAACTTCAATGAAGATACTGAACAGCCCAATCCAGACCCTGATCCCGACCCCGATCCTACCCCAACTCCGGAACCTGATCCTGACTCGGATAGCAGCCCAGACTTGCGCTTAAATAATAACGAAATAGATCAGTTATCGACGGATCCTAAGCTCGCCATATTATTATCTGAAAATGGTCAACGTATAGCGATCGCACTAAATACTGATGGCACTGGTGATAACTTCTTCTTAGGGCAAACGACGACTGATAATAATGAGCCAGCTTATGAAACCTTACGCCGAGGCAGCGCTGGCGAAGCGGATTTCAGCAGTTTACAACCTTGGAGTGATCAAGTGAGCTGGGGGATTTGGCAAGGAACCAGTGAAACACCCATTGAACGCTATACCGAGTACGATAACGACACCGACTTCATCCCCTTGGAGAAAGATTTATTTTACATGATTGTTACCCCAGCCAATCAAACCGAATTAAGCTCTGGCCTTGTCAGTGGACGTTTCTCAAGCAGCACATCAAGCTTAGCCTTAGATACACGAGACTATATTGCCAGTGCGAGTAATGGAGGTTTAGTAACGGATGTCACCACCGGCTTTGACCTTACTACGACGGGAGGAGGAACATTTAATATCACCAACATCGGTATCACAGTTGAAGTTGATGCAAACCCAAATGACAGTCAAACGGCAAGTATCGATCAAACATGGTCACTTTCATCAAGTTCAGGTCAAGTCACGAGTTCCTCGATCACCGTCGATGATCTAACCGGAACATTAATCGATAATAATAACCAAGGTCGTATCAATGCTTCGGGGGATATCACCGGATTGTTAGCTGCTCCAGCAATTAATGGGGGTGCTATTGATACTTTCGCCGGTGGCTTTAATCTATCAACTGATGACGGTAGTGAAAATGTCGGTGGAGTGATTATTCTACAAACTGGCCAGTAACCTGTTATTTACTGGTATGCCTAAATACCCCATCCCAATCCTGTGCCAGCTCTTGCTGGCGCAGGTCGGCAATACGATCAATATAAACTTGATATACGTAATTATTAGGCTGCCCTGATTTTAACGCATAGAACTTCTGTAGCGCTTGGTCCCACTGTTGTTTTAAATAAAATTCGTAGGCCATAGCGAAGCGCTCACGCTCAGTTTTTTGCTCACGACTTTCATCAGATTGCAGCCCTAAAGGTTGATACACAGCAATCGGTTCATCTTTACCTTTCACCTGTATTCGATCGACAAAAGAAAACGCTATATCAGGACAAAGCGCTGCTGTGCGTTCTCCGACGAGAATTTCAGCACCATAAAACTTGGTAATACTTTCTAAGCGCGAGCCAAGATTTACCGCATCACCCAATACGGTATAAGCACGCCGATAGGACGAGCCCATATCACCCACATTCATAATCCCAGTATTTAATCCGACACCTATTTTTATTTCAGGCAGACCACGGGCAACAAACTCGGTACTCAACTGAGTGGTCGCTTTTTGCATTTCTAATGCCGATAAAATCCCATTATGAGCATGCTGCTCATCTTCTAGTGGCGCTCCCCAAAATGCCATCACCATATCTCCCACGTATTTATCAATGGTACCTTCGTGATCAAAAATTATTTTTGTAATCGGAGTGAAGTATTGATTTAGCAGTGCCTTTAATTCTGCCGCTGACAAGTGTTCAGAAATGGTAGTGAAGCTTCGAATATCGGCAAATAAAACCGTCAGTTCCTTACTATCACCGGCAAATTGATACGCTTCCGGATCATCTAGCATTCTATCGATATGGGCTTGAGGTACGTATTGATTAAACATGCCTTTAATTAATCGCTTGCTCGCATTTTCACGCAAATAACCGTAGGCCAAATTTAACAAGGTTAATACTAAAATCAGTAGACAGGTACTTGCTATCGGCAAATCTAAGTGATGAGCGTGCCATAAGTAGAAATTTCCACTAACAACAATTGCCAATGCTAATGAACTTAAAACAATCGCCGCTACAGGGCCTAGCTTAGGTAGCCACAGAGATAATAGCGCCCCTAAAAAAACCAAAATAGATAAGGTTAATCCAGCTTCCCACTCAGGACGATAAGGAAACTCACCACTTAACAATGAATGAATAATATTGGCATGCACTTCAACACCAGGGTATTGAGTACCCACAGGAGTAGCACGTAAATCAGCCAAACCTATTGCAGAAGTTCCCACCAAGACAATGGCACCCTCTAGCATTGATAGATCCGCTTTTTTTTGTAATACGTCTGTCACCGATATGTAGGGAAAACTATGTTGGCGTCCACGGTAAGGAATAATGACCTGACCATTAGCATCGGTACGGGCACTTTGCCCACCAGCGGATAAATGAGTCATGACCTCGACATCCCCTAATGGCAGAGTAGAAATATCAATCTCAGAAACAAATAAATAACTCATTACCGTCGCTAGCGACAAAGAAGGGTATAAAGAATTTTCATGACGAATAACTAAAGGAGAGCGGCGAATAACACCATCGGCATCAGCAAAGGTCGAGACAAAACCAGCACCGGCAGATACTTGTTGTAATATCGCTAAATTCGCTGCATAACCAGGCTTTGCAATAGAAACTAATCGCTTTTCTTGTTCTTCTGACAGCGTATAAGCAGGGGCTGGCAGTTGCCCGACTTGGATAGAGGCTTCGTCCTGAAAAAAGAAACCTAATACCACATCCATATCACTAATATGGCCAGCAAAACCTTTATCGCCATCAGCTATTTCTCGCCAACGCTGAGGGATTTCCCAATCAATATTATAATCCGCTAAGTGTTGATTCACTTCATTAACAGGATTACGTTCAGGCTCTGAAAATACCACATCGAAAGCAACGACTACCGCTCCGTATTCGGCCAGCTGGGCAACTAATTCTGCAAGTTTATGCCGACTCCAAGGCCAACGGCCTTCATTGGCTAAAGATACTTCATCGATATCAAGAATAACAATTTTATGCTCATCCAATTCTTCATCGACAGACTCTTCTTTATTATCAGATTCAGCCTCAAAGTTAATAAGAGCATCTTGAGCAAAAAATTCACTTTCACTCAGGCTTAGCGAAGCATTAAAGCGGGTATCATAAAATAAAAAATCGAGACGATTTAACCAGTGGTTATCATTGGCATTAATGCTTAAGCCTAAATAGATTAGATAAGCGGATAGAATGATTCCAATATAGGCTGATACTTTTTGCTGTGGAATTCGAAACCATTCCATGGCGCAGCTCCTAAGCGACTAATTTACTAACATAAATATATAAGCATAGCAGTGTATCCTTAGTCTCCTACGTTCGTAACCCATAAGGGGGTAAATCATAGGCAAAAAAAAGCCTGAACGATATTCAGGCTTTTTGAGGAGGTTTACTATTTTTTGTAGCTTTTATAAAGAATCAATTATGAGAGTTTGGATAAGCGATAACGTAGCTGTCGTGGGGTTAAGCCTAACAACTTAGCCGCCATGGTTTTATTACCACCACATTTTGTAACCGTTTGCTGGATTTCATCCAGTTCATTCTCATTCACTCGCTGATAAGGGCGGGAATATAAGGTCTGAAAATTCGGTACGACTTGAGTCGCCATAGTATGAGCAATTTGAGCACAGACAAACCACATTTCTTGTAATGGTAAAGTTCCAGCCACCACATTACGTAAGTCCAATACCATTACGGCGAGTGTAGTTTGGCGTAAACGTAACGGCACTAATAAACAATGATCTCTATGGCTAAAATCCATAGGAGAAAGTGCATCACGATTAAACGCTTCAGGGCGCTCGGAGTCTTCACGTATAACCAATACAGAGCCGGACTCGAATGCACGGCATAAAGAATGCTGTACCGCAAAACTGTAGATACCATTTTCTACTTGGCGGGAGCAGTATTTAGCTTGAAAACGGTTGGCAGAATCAGGGATCGCAATACTGATATTATCAATCGTCGTCATACTGACCAGCAATTTCAACAGCTGCTGAATAGTCTGGTCATCGTTCTGACGAGCCTCTATTACGCTACTTAATTGTGACATCCAATCAACGGGGACTTCTATTTTATTGACAGAATGGCGATAATTTTGAATCTTGGCTACATCATACATACAGCTCACCTCCAGTTAGTGATAAGCCTTGTATGGCAAAAATCATACCAATGTTGAAATCAACTAGAATAGCGGTAATTTAATCTTTTCGATTTATAAATATGAGGAAATTGCCTCTTTTTAAGCCACAAGAAATTTCTCAAGCCCTATTAGAGTGCAACCCTAGGCAACGCCCGGATCGTCATCAGGAAGATACTCTTTTTGTAGCCAAGCAGAAAAAGCACGACACGCATCATGACAGGTAAAAATACCGGCTAAGCGGCCTTCTCGTAATACAACCGCCGCATCCCAAGCTTCTGCTGACATACTGTCTAAAACTTCATCCAAACGCGTATGAAGATCTACCAGGTAAATACGTCGGCGACAGATATCACCCACAGTTAACTCGGTAAACTCAGTCATCCTATGCCCAGGCATTTGAGCTAACTTAATATCAGCGGTAGAGAGCAACCCGACGACTTCATGGTTTTTTACCACGGGTAAATGATTGTAATGTTTCTCAGCCATTAAATTGTTTGCATCATTAATGGTAGTTGATTCGTCGACCAGCTGAGGAAAGGGGGTCATGACCTCAGTTAAGGTTGGCATATGGCGCATAGCGACGTGCTCCTATACCCCGATTCGACCTAGGGTATCCATTATTTGACGTAGTATCTCAGCCAACGTTGGATGTGCTTGCTCAAATTGAACGGCTTGCTGCTCTATCCTTTCAGACAAATCCTGGTGCAAGCCCTCTGTTTCCGAGGCCTCTTTCACATCCCGTAGCACTTGCTGAAGCAATACTTGGCTTTCATCATCCAAACTGTGCTGCTGCTGCAATTGATCATGCACTTGAGTTAACAATTGGTGTAGTTTTTCATCAGCCATAAACATCTCCTTTTTATACAGTGTAGAGCGCCAGCGATAAAAAGACTTAACTCATATCAAGTTTGTCCGATCAAAAGCCGCATTAGTCAGCTTTAAACTTAAAAATGTCTATTTACAGAAAGTTCTGCAGTACTATTTTCAGTACAAACCCGACCATGCCTAAACCTAAGGCGAAGAACAGAATGAAATTGCCAAACTTTCCCGCATTCGATTTTTTACCAAGATCGTAAATAATGAAAAACATAAAAGTAATCAGCACACCAACACCGATATAGAGTGACCAAGTTTCAAATTGTTCTGTTGTCATAATACACCTCAAAAGTCGGCGCCATAGTAACCATTCAAGTCAATGAAAGCCAGTAACCGCTTAAACAGAAAATACAGGACAAATACGATAGGAATTGGGTACTATATAGTCACAATAATAATGACCCTAGCGGCTGATAATAACTATGCACGATAAAATCAAACATTCGCCCCCCCTATTACTGATATGTATTTTCTTCTTATCACTGATATCCACAGCACAAGCACAGGTAAAAGAGTTACCGACTCGTACATTCTGCGTCTTTGATCCTATCGGGGTTAAAGGTCCTGCCTATCAAGGTATGGTGGATTATAAGGCGGCTGCCCTAGAATGGGGTGCGATTCTAAATTTAAAGGTCTATACCAGCGAAGCCGTCGCCCTCGCGGATTTTAAAGCCAAAATGTGTGATGCGGTTGGCCTTACGGGAACTCGAATTCGTCCATTTAATAAATTCACCGCGACAATCGAAGCCGTAGGCGCCATTGATAACTACGACCAAATGCGCAAACTGGTCGGTATGCTAGCCAACCCCAGAGCCAGTAAGTACATGATTGAAGGTGACTACGAAGTCGCTGGCATCATGCCAGCTGGGGCGGTGTTTGTATTTGTACGTGACAAAGCGATTAACTCCGTTGAAGCGGCTGCAGGAAAGCGTCTAGCCACCATCGATTACGACACCGCATCCATCAAGGTGGTTAAGCACATCGGTGCGACGATGGTACCGGTTAGCATTGCAACATTTGCTCCGCGCTTCAATAATGGTTATGTCGATCTCGCATATGCCCCTGCAATCGCTTATGAACCTTTTGAAATGTATAAGGGCATGGGAGATAAAGGCGGCATTCTACGCTTCAACCTTGCACAGATGAACGGACAGTTAATCCTGCGTAAAGACAAATTCCCTGAAGGGTTTGGCCAACATAGTCGTGATTATGCCTATAGCAACTTCAGTAAGGCTCTTGAACATATCATCGCCGCTGAAAAAGGTATTCCGGAAAAATACTGGGTTGATCTACCCGAAGATAAACATACTGAATATAAAGAAATGCTACGCCAAGTTCGCTTAGAGTTAAGAGACGAAGGTGTTTACGATAAGCGCATGTTGAAAATATTATTCAAATTACGCTGCCGAACTGACCCTGGCCATTATGAGTGTATTGAAAAACTAGAAGGCTAGTAACTAGCTTCAATTAAGAGCATCTTCAATTAAAGAGCAGCACTCGCTGCTCTTTAACTATCAATTCATAGCCAACTCACATAGGCCCAAGCGGCCAACCAAACCCTACCCATAGTCCTAACATAATCGTCCAGATTAGCAAAAATGTCAGTGAATAAGGCAGCATCAATGCCACCAGTGTCCCTACTCCAGTTTTTGGAGCATAGCGCTGCATCAAGGCGACCACTAGGGGGAAATACGGCATTAAAGGGGTAATGATATTAGTACTCGAATCGCCAATACGATACGCCGTTTGCGTTACCTCAGGCGCTATACCATTAAGCATCAACATAGGCACAAATACCGGCGCTAGAACCGCCCACTTCGCAGAAGCACTGCCGACGACTAAATTTATCGAAGCAGCCATTAAAATAAACATAACCAAGTTCAATAGCATAGGCAGCTGCAGTTGCTGCAGCACCTCAGCACCATTTACCGCTAAGACGGCGCCTAGATTACTCCAACTGAATAAACTGACAAATTGAGCGGCAAAAAACATCAAAACAAGATAGCCCGCAAGGGTTTTCATCGCCCCTTCCATCCCCTCGACTACCTGACTATAACTTTGGTAAAGGCCACTAATACGACCATAAATAATCCCGGCTAGTCCTGCTGCCAAAGCAATTAATATAACTAGACCCGACATAAAGGGTGAGCGCACAATACTGCCCGTATCTGCATCCCGTAGTACGCCACTTTCAGGTATTACCATCGCGGCAATGAGCACGATAAACATCAGTAATACCAAGGATGATACAGTTAATGCTTTTGATTCTTGAGCCGTAAGTTCTAACCCTTGTTCTATCGAGCTTGGCTGATCACCCAAAGACATTTTTGCCAAAGCAGGTTCAACCCAACGATGGGTTACCCAGGTTGCTAAAAAGCTAATAATGAAGGTTGAGACAACCATAAAATAATAATTTGCAACGGGGCTTACTTGATAGGTTTTATCAATTAAATGGGCAGCTTCGGTACTGATACCTGCCAAGATGGCATCAACAGGCCCAACCATCAAGTTAGCACTAAACCCACCTGAAACACCGGCAAAACAAGCGACTATGCCAATTAAAGGAGAACGCCCAGCGAGAGAAAATATCACCGCACTTAATGGAATCGCGACAACATAACCCGCATCGACAGCAATACTCGATAAAACACCGACCATCACAGTACCAAAGGTCAAGGCATTCGCGGGCAGCCAATGCAGCAGTCGGCGTAATAATGCGGAAAGAAACCCACTATGCTCAGCAATTCCCAAACCCAGCATCACCACGACTACAGGACCAACCGGGGCAAAACCAATAAAGTTCTTAACTGCATTTTGCAACCACCAGCGTAAAGCATCAAAAGAAAGCAAAGAATTAACTTCAAGCACTTCTTTACTGGCAGGATGGATGCCTTGTATCGCAAACCAATCACACAAAGCAGAAATGAAGATAACCGCAAAAATCAGCAGCACGAATAGAATCGCTGGCGCAGGCAAGCGATTCCCTGCTCGCTCAATGGCTAATAAACTACGTACCCAAATAGAGGGAGTTGAATCGCTTTGCTCGTTGATAGGCTGATCCATAATATTTCCTTTTCCTACTTGAGACTTACAATAGCATAGCTAGCAAGCTACTATTCTGTTCGATATCCCTAGTATTGAAAAAGAGCTTTCTGTGGAACAATTCGATTATTGTATTATTGGTGCAGGTATCATGGGTTTAGCCACGGCCTTTAAATTAAGCAGTCAATACCCCGCTAGTAAAATTTTATTAATTGAAAGCCACCCTCGATTTGGCAGTGAAACGAGTAGCCGTAATAGCGAAGTCATTCATGGCGGAATTTATTACCCAGAAAACAGTTTAAAAGCGAGGCTATGCCACTTAGGTCGACAGCAACTGTATGATTTTTGTCAGCAATACTCAGTGCCCTACCAGCGTATTGGTAAAATAATCATCGCCAGTGAAAAGGATCAAATTGCTCAACTCGAAAGCATACAGCTCAATGCAAGAAAGAATGATGTTGAACTGACCTTATTGAGCAAAGCTGAGTGTAAAAAACGGGAGCCTCAAGTTAACGCAGAAGCCGGATTATTCTCTGCTAATACCGGAATTATCGACAGTCATAGTTACATGCTAACGTTACTTACACTTGCCCAGCAGCAGGGAGTTTTATACAGCCCTAATACGCATTTCATCCGCGCGGATAAAGTACCTAATGGCTTTAAGCTACATTTGAATACACAAGATGGTCAGTATCAACTCCACAGCCGAAAGCTGATTAATAGCGCAGGTTTAACCGCCCCAATCGTTGCTCAAGGCATTGAGGCTCTCGCCCCAGAAAAGATACCGCCATACTACTTTTGTCGCGGCCACTACTACAGCTATCAAGGCCAGAGCCCTTTTTCACATTTAATCTATCCGCTGCCCAGTACCAATACTACCGGGCTGGGAATACACGCGACACTCGACTTGGCTGGCCAAGTACGGTTCGGCCCAGATACTCAATATATCGATAATATTGATTACCAGTTCGACCAACAGCAACAAGGCGTATTAAAAGATAAATTTTGCCAGGCGATCAAGCGCTATTATCCCAAGCTAGACAGCAATAAATTACACCCTAGCTATTGTGGAATACGCCCAAAATTGAGCGCCGAGGGTGAATTAGCCCAAGACTTCATTATTCAGACTGAAGAACAACATCAAGTCACTGGACTAATTAATTTATTCGGCATTGAAAGCCCTGGCCTGACCGCTAGTTTAGCGATCGCCGATCAGGTAGTGAATAATCTAGTTAGCACTGAACATCAAAGAGAACTGACGTAATAAGGTGGCGCGAATTTGTTCAGGATCTAAATCTTTAGGATCCACTAATAAGCCTTCGTACTCTATTCGATGTAATACTGCAATCACAATACTGGCATCGGCCGCCGGCTTAGGTGAATTCATCAAACCTAACAACTCTGTTAGCTTTTGCATCAAGGCTTCTTTATGGACACTGCCCAACTTACGCAAGTGAGGGCTTAAAATAGCCTCATAGCGAAAAGCTTGTTCTGCAACCAAAGCATCTCTATGCTCAGTAACCTGCTCAACCACATACTGCGTCATATTATCGGCAATGACTTCCGACATATCGGTAGTACTGGCTAAGGCTTCAACGAAGGATTTGCCTTCTCCTCCCGTAATCGGTTCATAGAGACGCAAAGAGAATTGATTAACAACGTCTAATGCTTGCTCAGCATAAAGGGTAAAAGTATCGTTAATCAGCTCTTGAATATCTTTGAAATAATAGGTTGTTGCCGCTAGAGGAACATCCGCTTCTTTAGCGACCGCACGATGGCGAATCCCCCGCACACCCTCACGAACAACAATGCGTAACGCGGCCTCGAGGATTAAGCGTCGACGCTGTTCACTACCAGCGCGACTAGTTTTACGCCCCTGATATTTTACTGCAGCTTGCTGGCTGCCACTTATCGATGCTTCCGATAATTGCGTCATAATGCCTCTCAATACACGAACAATTTTAAGAATTGCTTACATTATCTTTAGAATTGCACAGTAACTAAACCATTTTCGTCAGGACAAACGTACCATTTAGCACTTTTCATTCTTTAGTGTGAGCCCTTTAGAAACGAATTACTAGCAAGTTAGTCCTAGTTCTGATAATAATGGAACTATGGTACAGAAAATTATAACTATAAATATACATTCAATACCCCAATATATTTCATGATTTTCGGAGCTCAAATAATGATAAAAAAACCTCTAGTCCTAGCCATCGCTCTTACCAGCGCTCAACTAACCATGGCTCAAGGCTTCTATGTTGATGAACAATCCGCCCTACGATTAGGTGATGCCTTTTCCGGGGGTGCTGCGCAAGCCGATGATGCCTCTACCGCATTTTATAATCCCGCCGGCCTAACGCGACTTAGAAATAGACAACTAACCTTTAACCTTTCAGGAATCTCGGTTAAATCAGAGTTCAAAGGCACTTCAAGTACTCTGGTAGAAGACGCCAATAACGTTAGTGGCGAAGATATCAGCGCTGAAGCTTTTGATGTTTTACCCTCCATCTATTTCTCCAGACCTATGAGTGAAAACCTTGTTTTTGGTGCTTACTTAAATGCGCCTTATGCTACAGGCACTGATTTTGGTGATGATACCGTCGGGCGCTACTTCGCCACGGAAAGCAGCATTACTGGGATTGACCTAGGTACAGCATTCGGCTTTAAAGTCAGTGACAACTTATCCTTGGGTATTAGCATGGTTATGCAATATCTAAGCGCGACGGTAGCTCAGGCGGTGAATACCAGCGCAGCTTGTAAAGGTGCCGAAATTCAAGGTCAGTTAGCCCCCTTCAATTGCGCAGCATTAGGCATTGCAGATGCTGAGCTGGGTAATACAACCTACGATAGCCAGTTCGAAATGAAGGGGGACGATCTTAATATCGGTTTTACCGTCGGTATGCTGTATGAATTCAGCCCAGAAAGCCGTATCGGTTTACATTATAAAAACCGCATCAGTCACGACCTGCAAGGTAATGCGACTTTAGAAGTACCCGCCGCCGCGGAAGGTTTTGGTGGTCTTGCGGGCTTAGTTGATACCAAAGCTAAAGGCACGGCGACCTTAGAAACCCCAAGCCAAGCAAACTTAAGTTTCCATCAAGGCCTTGGTAAGTTTGCCATACAAGCCGATGTGCAATGGACTCAATGGTCAAGCTTCGAAACCTTAACGGTAAAGTCAGATAATGAAGTCATCCAAGGCGTGGCCTCACCACAGTCCTACGACTGGGCAGAGTCCTATCGCTATGCCTTAGGCGGTTCTTATCAAGTTAGCCCAGCCTTAACCCTACGTAGCGGTTTTGCTTTGGATCAAACACCCATTAAGGATGAAAATACTAAGGTAGATTTTGCTTTTGATGATTACAAGGCAATCTCTTTTGGTTTAACCTATGACTTGAATAAAGACCTAGCATTCGATTTTGGTATGCAAAAAACCTTGCAACAAAAACGCGATATCAAGCAAGGAGATACCCAGGATGCCAGTGAAAACTTAAGCCAACTTAAAGGCGAGGTGACTACCGACGTCCTCTCCCTTGCCGCTGGCATTAAAATGAAGTTCTAATTAATTGGTCTTTAAAAAAGGCGGCTTAGCCGTCTTTTTTAATTCAATAACGATAACTGCAAAAATAACCATAACAATAATAATTAATACAACAGGAAACACCTATGCGCACCCTCACCCTTGCCTTCATGCTAGTACTGACTTTTGCCAGTCAAGCGGATGAGCATCAACAACGCATTGATTTTATTCAACAACAATTTGAACAAACCCGTGATCACAGTGAAATGTGGCAATGGGGCTGGTTTGGTTTCCTCGGCAGTGCGACGGTCGTGCAAGGGATAGGAGCCAATGTCATCGATGATGATAAACTGCAATATGATATGAGCGTAGGCGCGATCACCAGCTTCCTAGGCGCTACGGACATGCTGTTAAACCCAATGAAAAGCCATAATTACAGCGATCAATTGCAGTCAATGAAGATCAATAGCAAGATCGAAAAAGAAGAGAAATTACGCCAAGGGGAATCTTGGTTAGCAAAAGCAGCGGCTCGAGAAGCTTACGAGCAAAGCTGGACCAATCACCTTCTTGCCGGACTGGTTAACGGTTTGGCTGGTTTAGCCGTCGCTTATGACGACAAACGCCCAATTGACGGCTGGTTAACCTTCGCCACCGGCGTCGCAGTTAGTGAGTTCAAGGTCTACACCGCGCCACAATCTATGATGAAAGCACAGCAAGCCTATATAAACGGTAACTATGAATACCAAGCGGCAAAAATCGAACCTAGTCGCCTGAGAATTGCCGCTGCGGGACCCAATTTAATGGTGAATTGGAAGTTCTAAGCTAATATTCCTAGCAAAATCGTTTCTGGCACGGCTCCTGCAATCTCACTGTTAATCGTCAATAACAGAGTATTAGGAGCTGCGTCATGATTCTAGATCGCCTCAGCAGTTACATTCAAAATCAGCCATTCAGTGCACAGAGTAGTGCTCAGAATAAAGCTCAAGATACTAATAAAGCGGAAGCCACGACCCCTAGCTCGGTATTACCGCAACAAGATAAAGACTCGTTACCGGAAGAGTTACACCTTTCTAACCGTGCTAGCTACCTTGAGTATTTATCACAAGAATTTGACGTTACTGACCTAGATAGCGATCAACTGAACCAGTTACAGTCAAAATTGAACGACTACGGATTTATCTCATCCGGTGATATTAACGGCATGCGCTCACTATCATTGGCACGACAACTCATCGAACCCGAAGATAAGATCAATGCCGTTGATCTACTGGATAACTTTAAAGCCAAGTTCGACGAACTCGAAATTCCTTATAGCATGCGTCAGCAAGTGGATAAAATGAGTATTGTTATCCAGAATATGGCTTCTGCAAGACAACTACCTCAAGCGAGTAAATAAAAGAGACTATTTTTTCTAGACAGAGTGATTACAATAGCGCCAAATTCAATTGTAAGAGCAGGTCTAGCCAATGAGGCATTTATTGATACTCAAACTGATTGCCTCCAGCTTTCTAATTTTACTGCCTTCCTTTAGCCACGCTATCACCAATATCGAAAAAGAACGCACTAGCAAAGCGGAAGCTGGCTGGAATGGTAGTCTGCGTTTCAAATTCTCTGGTAAAGATGGCAATAACGAACAAACTGAATGGGGCATCGGCAGCCATATCCGCTGGAACAACCCGACTTATAAATGGTTAAACTGGTATAGCCGCGACTATGAGCGTAATAATGGCTATCGCACAGATGACGAAACTTTTCTACATACCCGACTGATTCAAAATCATCAACAAACAATTGCCGCCGAATACTTTTTACAATACGAACAAGCGCCCTTTGCCGGCCTTAAACGTCGCTTATTAATGGGCACTGGTATGCGT
>Ga0209395_1002022_pt1 | contig 27393 bp, 28 predicted proteins | sample GOMGulsemesocosm_3_FD_184635 | JGI IMG/M metagenome (GOLD analysis project Ga0209395, IMG submission 184635) | Methane-oxidizing microbial communities from mesocosms in the Gulf of Mexico - GOM9D Gulf of Mexico (SPAdes) (version 2) | ecosystem: Environmental > Aquatic > Marine > Cold seeps... | reverse complement strand
CTCCGGCGAAAAGTCCCACATTGCCTGAATCGCTAACAATACGGCGCCACTAAAAAACAACCGAGAACGTGCAGGCAGCCCTGAAAGATCACCCCATTCCCAGGCACCTAGCGCCAACACAATCGCTATAAAAATTGCAAAATATTCAGGGGAAAGAAAAATAATGGCAGCCAGCACCAATGGGCCGAGAATCACGGCCGTAATAATTCGAGTTTTAAGCACTCATGTCCTCACTGTTGTCGCTGCTAATCTTACGAGAAGTGTCGCTAGCCTCATTACTGGTACGTCCAAAACGACGATCACGACGCTGAAAATTCGCCACTGCTTCAAAAAACTGATCACGCCCAAAGTCTGGCCAATATTGATCAGTAAAATAAAGTTCTGAATAAGCCATTTGCCATAGCAAGAAATTACTAATACGGTTTTCGCCACCGGTGCGAATGCACAAATCCGGCATTGGCAAATCACTTAAACAAATACGCGACTGCAAACTTTGCTCGGTGATATCAGATAGCTCCATCTTACCCGCACAAACATCTGCAGCTAAGGACTGGGCGGCCTGGGCGATATCCCATTGACCACCATAATCGGCAGCAATCACCACGGTACAGCCGTCATTATTGGCCGTCAGCTTTTCAGCCTCAATAATACCCTGCTGAATTTTGTTACTGAAACGTGAGCGATTGCCGATCACCCTGAGGCGAAAATTATTTTTATGGATTTTTTTAACTTCGTGACGTAGCGCAGTTAGAAACAGGCTCATCAAAGCGCTAACTTCAGTCTCTGGACGACGCCAGTTTTCGCTACTGAAGGCAAAAAGGGTTAGCACTTCAACCTTCAATTCGGCACAAGCTCGCATCACCGAACGCACTGACTCCAAGCCGGCCTTATGGCCTGCCGCACTCGGCAAACCACGTTGTTTTGCCCAGCGATTATTCCCATCCATGATGATTGCAACATGGCCTGGCACCGTTTCCAGGTTAACCAATCCGCCATGCAAATCATTAACAGCTGCCTTGTTACTCATTGTGCCTCTGTTACCGCCTGCCAGACTTTCAACTGATGCGCATTACATCAGCCCGTAAAAGGAACAGCCCGGCTTTCGCCAGGCTGAAGGGATTTACCACATCCATTGCGGCATAAAACCCAATCGCTAGATCTCTTTTAGATCCGCTTCTTTGGCTTCAAAAGCCACTTCAATCTTGGCGATATATTTATCAGTGATCTTTTGGATTTCATCGGAAGCTTTACGTTCATCATCTTCGCTGATTTCCTTTTCTTTCTGCAGATCTTTAATAAAGCTGTTAGCATCACGGCGCGCACTGCGTACAGAAACGCGCGCCTGCTCTGCTTCAGCTTTGGCCTGTTTAACCATATCTTTACGCGTTTCTTCGGTCAGTGCAGGCATCGGAATACGGATAATATCGCCCGTGGTTACCGGGTTCAGACCCAGGTTGGATTTCATAATAGCCTTTTCCACTTCCGGAATCATTGGCTTTTCCCAAGGTGAAACCATCAGGGTACGGCCATCATCAACAGAAATGTTGGCCACCTGATTCAACGGGGTATCAGAGCCATAATAGGAAACACTCACACTATCCAGGATGCTGGCGTGCGCACGTCCCGTGCGAATTCGGTTAAAAGCGGTAGCCAATGCTGTTAGCGCCTTTTCCATACGCTGTTCAGCTTCTTTTTTGATATCGTTAATCACAGCTTTTTCTCTCTCTAACTATTCAGTCAATATTTGTTCGATCCGCTCACAGCCGATCATATCCTTTACTGCTAGCCCAGCAGTTAATCAATATTTAATCAATCAAGGTGCCTTCATCGCCACCGACAACCGCTGTTGCCAAGGCGCCGGGCTTGTTCATATCAAACACACGCAACGGCATATTTTGATCCTTGGCCAGACAAATAGCCGTCAGGTCCATTACGCCCAGCTGCTTTTCAAGCACCTCATCATAACTCAGATGATCGTATTTTGTAGCAGAAGGATCCTTCAATGGATCGGCACTGTAAACACCGTCAACTTTGGTCGCTTTAAGTACCACGTCGGCATTAATTTCAATGCCACGTAAACAGGCAGCAGAATCAGTGGTAAAGAAAGGATTGCCGGTTCCAGCAGAGAAGATCACCACATCGCCAGCATTCAGGTAACGCATAGCATTACGACGATCATAGTGATCCACCACACCGCTCATGGGAATAGCCGACATTACTCGGGTGGCAATATTGGAGCGCTCAAGCGCGTCGCGCATGGCCAGGGCATTCATTACTGTTGCCAGCATGCCCATGTGGTCACCCGTTACGCGATCCATACCCGCTTCACTGAGGGCTGCACCACGGAACAGATTACCGCCACCAAGCACAACGCCTACCTGTACACCAATACCAATCAACTGACCAATTTCCAACGCCATGCGATCCAGCACCTTAGGATCAATACCAAAGGCTTCATCCCCCATCAGGGCTTCGCCGCTTAATTTGAGAAGAACACGCTGATATTTGGATTTATTGTCAGGATTAGGCATGTTTGATGGCACCCTCAGAAATTAACCGGAAAATTGTTCAAAGAACTTTGAGTAGGAGTTACATCAAAAAACGAACTAAAACCTATGCAAAAGTCTCTGTCATACAAACAGGGCAGCTGATGCTGCCCTGTTTTAAAGATGTCTTACAGACCAGCCTGAGCGGCTACTTCTGCTGCAAAATCAACAACTTCTTTCTCGATACCTTCACCCACTTCAAAACGAGTAAAAGAAGCGATTTCAGCGCCGTTTTTCTTAACCAGTGCGCCAACTTTAACATCAGGGTCTTTAACAAACGCCTGTTCAGTCAAGCTAACTTCAGCCAGGTATTTACGCATACGACCGTCAATCATCTTCTCGATGATTTCAGCAGGCTTGCCACTTTCCTGAGCCTGAGCCGTGTAAATATCACGCTCTTTAGCCTGTGTATCTGCAGATACATCAGCAGGGTTAACAACCAGTGGGTTAACCGCCGCAACGTGCATTGCAACGTCTTTACCCAGCTCATCGTTACCGCCTTTCAGGGCAACCAGAACTGCAATACGGTCATTGCCGTGAACATAGGCGCTTACCACACCGTCTTCAGCTGCTGCTGTTGCAACACGACGTACGCTAACGTTTTCACCGATTTTCTGAACCAGCGCTTCACGAGCAACTTCCAGATCACCTGCCATCAAGGCGGCTACGTCAGTTTGCTTGTTAGCAAAGGCTGTATCTGTAACCAGTCGAACAAATGCGCGGAAACCTTCATCACGGGCAACGAAGTCAGTTTCACTGTTTACTTCAACCATCACACCAAACTTGCCATCTTCAGATACTTTGCACATCGCGATGCCTTCAGCAGCCGTACGGCCCGCTTTTTTAGCCGCTTTCATGCCACTGGATTTACGCAGTTCTTCAATAGCCTTATCAATATCGCCACCGTTTTCAGTCAGCGCTCGTTTACAATCCATCATTCCAAGACCAGTACGGTCACGGAGTTCTTTAACCATTGCTGCAGAAATTGCCGCCATTTTTCTAACCCTTCAACTTAAATTCAAAAACTTGATTAAAAAAAGGGAGCTCGCAGCCCCCTTTTTTAACACCACCCCTAACGTCTTAATTAGGGCGTCGGCATTTAACGCTTAGCTAGCTGCAGTTTCTGCCGCGTCACCTTCAGCGCCTTCAACTTCAACAAACTCAGAAGTGCCTTCTGGCGGAACATCAGAGCTTTCCAGAACGTTATCAGCAACTGCTTGAACATAAATCTGGATAGAACGAATCGCGTCATCGTTACCTGGGATAACTACGTCGATGCCATCTGGGTTGCTGTTAGTATCAACCACACCGATAACAGGAATGCCCAGCTTGTTTGCTTCGTTTACAGCAATACGCTCGTGATCAACGTCGATTACAAACAGTGCGTCAGGCAGGCCGCCCATTTCTTTAATACCGCCGATGCTGCGCTCTAGCTTTGCCATTTCACGGGTACGCATCAGAGCTTCTTTTTTAGTGATCTGCTCGAAAGTACCGTCAGCTTGCTGAGATTCCAGGTCACGCAGACGTTTAATAGACTGACGAATCGTTTTGTAGTTAGTCAGCATGCCACCCAACCAACGGTGGTTAACGTAAGGCATGTTAGCGCGAGTCGCTTGATCTTTGATGATTTTGCTAGCAGCGCGTTTTGTGCCAACAAATAGAATTTTGTTTTTGCTTGAAGCAAGCTTACGAACCATCGCCAGCGCATCGTTCAATGCCGGTACAGTGTGCTCCAAGTTAATGATGTGAATTTTGTTGCGAGCGCCAAAAATGAATGGAGCCATTTTCGGGTTCCAGTAACGAGTCTGGTGACCGAAGTGTGCACCTGCTTTGAGCAGGTCTCTCATGCTTACGTCTGACATATTAAATTCTTCTCTTGTAGTGGGTTAGGCCTCCACATACCCCATAATTTAACCGCTTGAATCAGCTCATCAGAGCTCGTGATTCGCGCAGCACCCAAAATTATGTGACGGTACGTGTGCGTCATTAAAATAGCAGGCAAAAACGCCTGCCGTTAAGTCGCTCTAAACAACGGTAAAAGCCGAAACACAACCTCGACTCTCGACACCTCTGTTAAAGCGCGCTGTTTTATACCACAACAGACCCACAAATTAAAGTTTCTTGCGCTAATCAGGACATAAAAATCAGTTAAAAAGACAAGGGGTTTATGGTACAAAGTACGGCTTGCATGCGTGACATCGTAAAGCTGCGCAATAGCCTTTAAGCCACCTGGATACTCTGGATAGTTCATGACTGTTTCAATCAAAACCTCTGAAGAAATCGAAAAAATGCGTGTAGCTGGCCGCTTGGCAGCTCAAGTCCTTGAAATGATTGAAGAACATGTCAAAGCCGGCATTTCAACCGGTGAACTAGACCGCATCTGCCACGACTACATTGTCAACGAACAACAGGCTATCCCTGCCCCGCTCAACTATCGCGGTTTCCCTAAATCCATCTGCACCTCGGTTAACCATGTGGTCTGCCACGGTATTCCAGCCGACAACAAAATCCTGAAAAGTGGCGACATCGTCAACATCGATATTACCGTCATTAAGGATGGCTACCACGGCGACACCAGCAAAATGTTTTTTATTGGCAAACCGCTGGGGCATGCGGAGCGTCTGGCACAAGTCACGCAGGAGTGCATGTACAAGGGCATCCAACTGGTCAAACCCGGCGCCAAACTGGGTGATATCGGCCACGTTATTCAGCAGCATGCCGAAGGCAACCATTACTCAGTAGTACAGGAATATTGCGGCCACGGCATCGGCGCCGTCTTCCATGAAGACCCACAGGTTTTACACTATGGTCGAGCTAACACCGGCATGGAACTGAAAGCGGGCATGACCTTCACCATTGAACCCATGATCAATGCCGGCAAGCGCCATGTTAAACTATTAAATCGTGATGGCTGGACAGTAGAAACCAAAGACAAGCGTCTTTCCGCCCAGTGGGAACACACCATTCTAGTCACCGAAACGGGTTACGAAATTCTCACTCTTCGTAATGAGGAACGAGGAAAATTCGGCAATCCAAGCTAGCCGTCGTCGACGCCAGTTGCGCTATTGGAGCCCGAACAAATATGACACCATCAGTCACACCGGAAAGCATTCAACAGGAAATCTTTGACGCTGAAGGTTTTCGGCAACAACTGAATAACAGCAACACTGTCATTAAGACGTACAGCGAGGCGTTACAATCTGCCCGCAACCATCTTAACGAGCACTTTGTAAAGGGCACTGAAATTCGCCACCTCGTGCATGGTTATGCATGGCTGATTGATCAGCTGCTAATCACTGCCTGGAACAAGCTTAATTGGGCCGATGACAGCACCAACATCAGTCTAATCGCCGTGGGCGGTTACGGGCGCGGCGAACTACACCCCCACTCCGACATCGACCTGCTAATCCTGTTGACAGAAGGCAGCGAGAAACAGCACCAGAGCAACATCGAACAGTTCATCACCCTGCTATGGGATATCGGCCTTAAGGTCGGTAACAGTGTACGCAGCATCAGCCAATGCCAGGAAGAAGCGCAGCAGGATATCACTGTTGCCACCAGCATGATGGAGTCACGCTTGCTCATCGGCTCAACAGAGCTGCTGGACGAGATGAATGCCATAACCAGCCCCTCAAATATTTGGCCGCCGCACGAATTTTTCGCCGCCAAACGCCAAGAACAACGTGATCGCCACGAAAAATTTAATGATACTGAATATAACCTTGAACCGAACGTAAAACAGTCGCCTGGCGGACTACGTGATATTCAAGTCATTAACTGGGTCGCCAAGCGTCATTTTGACAGCGACAACCTGAACGACCTGGTTTCCAGCGAATTCCTTACCGAAACTGAATTCCAGCTGCTCAGCGAATGCCAGGAATACCTGTGGAAAATTCGCTACGGCCTACACATGTTTGCTGGTCGCGCTGAAGACCGTCTACTGTTTGATTACCAGAAAGAACTGGCAAGCTTGTTTGGCTTTCAGGATAACGACGAAGCGCTGGCCATTGAACAGCTGATGCAACAGTTCTACCGCGTCGTGATCCGTACCCGCGGTCTCAACGACATGCTGCTACAACATTTTGATGAAGCAATTTTGCGCATCAAGGAAAAACCGGTAGTCCGTCAAATCAACGACCGCTTCAAGGTCACTAACGATTACATTGCGGTCACCAGCCCGGGGGTTTTTCGCAACACTCCGTCAGCACTACTGGAAATTTTTGTGCATATGGCCACGCACCCTGACATTCAAGGGGTTAGGGCATCGACTATCCGCCTGATTCTGGCTCACCGCTATTTGATAGACGATGCTTTTCGCAGCAACCCGGAAAACACCGCGTTATTTATGTCACTGCTGCGATCAACCAGCGGGGTCTTCACCCAACTGCAACGCATGCGTCGTTACGGCTTGCTAGGATTGTACCTGCCCGAATTTGGCCTCATCATTGGCAAAATGCAGCATGACCTGTATCACATCTACACCGTCGACGCCCACACCATGTTGCTGTTACAAAATACGCGCCGCATGTTACTGGGCACCAAAGAAGCCGAATTCCCTCTTTCAACTCAGATCTGCCAGCAAATTCCACACATGGAATTACTCTATATTGCTGCGCTTTATCATGACATCGCCAAGGGTCGCGGCGGCAATCATGCCGTGCTTGGCGCGGTTGATGCGCGCGAATTCTGCCAGCGTCATGGCATCGATCAATGGGGCACCGACCTAGTGGCCTGGCTGGTGGAAAACCATCTCTACATGTCGATGACCGCACAGCGCAAGGACACTACCGATCCGGATATCGTGCAAACCTTTGCGGAAAAAATGCAGGATCAGCTACATCTGGATTATCTGTTCCTGCTCACGGTGGCGGACATCAATGCCACCAACCCGACACTCTGGAACAGCTGGCGCGCACAACTGTTGCGCCAGCTCTATAGCGCCACCAAACGCGCGCTAATCCGCGGCCTGGATAACCCCATCAAACGCGAAAGTGCCATTGCTCAGAAAAAAGAACAGGCGCTAAAACTACTGCCCTTCAACCCCAGTATTATTTCGTTTTTGTGGCGCCCGCTGGCCAGTGATTATTTCATCCAGCACGACGCCGAAGACATTGCCTGGCACACCCAGGCCATTCTTGAACACCGCGAGCCAGACACCCCCCTGGTGATGTTCAAGGAAATGAGCGATCAGCATAATGTTGGCGGCACGCAGATTTTTATCTATTCGCACACCAAACACCACTTGTTCGCCACTACGGCAGCGGTACTGGAGCAATTGAAACTCAACATTCTTGATGCTCGCATCACCAAAACCAAGGATGACTTTAACCTCAACACCTACATGGTACTTGAGCAAAATGGTCGTCCACTGAGTAACGAGCCGGAGCGTTTGGAAGAGGTTAAAAGCCGCCTGGTCAATGCCCTGCGCCAACCACAAAACCCGCCCTCTGTGGCACGCCGCCATACACCGCGTTGGCTCAAGCATTTCACCATGCCCACCCAGGTGAGCATTTATGACGATAAAGTTCAGGGTTTCACTATTGTTGAGGTGGTCACGCCTGACCGTCCTGGCCTGCTGGCCCGCATCGGGCGTATTTTTCTGGAAAACGAGTTTGAATTACAAAAGGCAAAAATTGCCACGCTAGGCGAAAGGGTTGAAGATGTCTTTTTCATCACCACCAAGGATTTAATGCCGTTGGCCGACAGTGCGTTACATGAAGCTTTGAGGGTAGAAATTTGCACTCAACTCGATGAATCGGCACAATTCGCACCTGACAAAAAATCAGGCTCCAGCATCGCCATCTAAAAAGATGCAAAACCAGCCTAAAACTAGCCCGCTAACAAGACAGACGGCATGACAACACTATTCGGCATCAAGAACTGCGACACCATTAAAAAAGCCCGCAACTGGCTGAGCGAACATGATATTGAATTTCAATTTCATGATTACCGCACAGACGGGCTAGAGCAGCCGCAACTGGAGCAATGGTGCCAAGAGCTTGGCTGGGAGCAGGTTCTCAACCGTCGCGGTACCACTTGGCGAAAACTGCCAGACGAAATTAAGGAGTCGATTGACGAACCGTCAGCCATTAAGCTGATGCTCGAGCAACCGGCCATGATTAAACGCCCGTTACTCGACACGGGCACACAGCGTTTACTAGGCTTTAAAGCCACAGAATACGAACATTTACTTATCAAATAAACAGTTTGAAAAACAAACAGATTAAAGATAACCACAGGATTTTATTATGAGCTATTTCAGTTTCGCTATCGGCATTGGCGCACAAAACAAAAAAGGTGAGTGGCTGGACATTTACTACCAACAACCACTACTAAACCCAAGCGATTCGCTGATCAAAGCAGCAGCAGCTGTTGCCGGTCATAAAGGCGGCAACGAAGCCATCACGCTAACTAAAGGCCAACTGGTTGAGCTAGCTGAAGCACTGAATGGCGCAGGCGAATCTGCCCAGGCAGAACTGGCCAGCAAGCTGCAAAACACTGAACAACCCGTGGTTGTAACCTTTATCGAAACGGACGAAGCACCCGCTTCTGTACCTGAGTGCTACCTGAAATTACACCTGTTAACACACCGTTTGGTTCTGCCTCACGGCACCAATCTGACGGGTCTGTTTGGCCTGCTGCCAAACGTAGCCTGGACTAGCGAAGGCGCCATCGCCATCGACGAATTGGCCGACCGTCAACTTGCAGCACGTATGAAGGGCAGCGTACTGGAAGTGTCTGCCGTGGATAAATTCCCTAAAATGACCAACTACTTCGTGCCCGCAACAACACGTATTGCTGATACCGATCGCGTACGTTTGGGCGCACACATGGGCGACAACACGACGGTTATGCACGAAGGTTTCATCAACTTCAACGCCGGTACGTTGGGCGCCAGCATGATCGAAGGCCGCATATCAGCGGGTGTTGTAGTTGGTAAAGGTAGTGATTTGGGCGGCGGTTGCAGCACCATGGGCACACTGTCCGGCGGCGGCAACATTATTATCTCTGTCGGAGAAGAAAGCCTGATTGGCGCCAACGCCGGCCTGGGCATCCCACTGGGCGACCGCTGCATCATTGAGTCTGGCTTATACATCACTGCGGGCACTAAAATCATGCTGCTGGATGACAGCAACCAGGATGTAGAAATTGTGAAGGGCCGTGACTTGGCTGGTGTTGCTGACTTGATCTTCCGTCGCAACTCGCTGACTGGTCGCGTAGAAGCAAAAACCAATAAAACAGCGATCCAACTGAACGAAGCATTACACGCCAATAACTAATAGCGTGTAATAGCCGAGTAATTGCCAGATAGCCTTTAGGTTATCTGGCAATTACACTTAAACCGTTACAACCTGATTACCCCTCCTCTCAGCTCTACTGCTAACAACAACCACGATCAAACCCAAGGCCAGCAACAAAGATGTCGGGGCACTTGCCACCGAACCTTGCTCAACCTCCAGCGCAGTAAATTGTTGAAAAGCATTAATGGCGCCAAAACTGCTGCTCCCCGCCAACCACTGGAAACCAGCAATTTCATTTCCGCTTAACTGCAACGAACTTCCGATCGCCGTAGACGAACTTTCAGCAACACCAATGTTTCCACTCAACATATTTACAGCGACGCCATTACTTGCCGTAAACACACCCTCGTAACTGATAAACTGCTGCAACTGATTAGCCTCATCCACCAGCGCAATACCATCAGGCGAGCCATTCTGGATGCCCGCAAAAGCAAAGCCCAATGCACCATAGCCATTCTGTTGGTCGGTAAACACGCCGTTCAAAGCAAGCGAGGCATAGCTTTGCCCATTACTGCCATTATAAAACCACAATCGCCAGCCCTGTAGATTAGTACCAGCCAAACCTGCCAACTCTACCGCTTCGCCAACATCAGCACCGGCATTGTCATAATGCAGCTCATTGATAAATACTGGCATAGCCCGTGCACCTGAAGGTGTCACAGTAAAAACCAGCAAACAGAGAAAAAGAAAACAAACGACAGGGTTAAAACCCTGAGAAGGGAATACACGCATAGACAGCTCCTTGTCATATCGATTTTTAATGTTATCCATATCCATCAGATAACGTTTTAAATATAACCTCCAAAAACTCAAAATTCAAAACATCGGCAACCTAATGTCGGTAAAACTGTCCGCCCAGTGGTTCGCAATCCCCCGCAAACTGGTATAAAGTTAGCCGTCCAAAAACCCGCTAAAACCAGCCAAAATAAGTAGCCTTTATGTCCAGCAGCCCCGTTCTAGAATTTGCCAAAGATCTGATTTCACAACCTTCGGTGACGCCCGAAGATGCCAATTGCCAGGAGATGATGATTGCCCGTCTGGAGGCTGTCGGTTTTAACATCGAGCGTCTCAATTTTGGCGAGGTAATTAATCTATGGGCAGTGCATGGTGAGTCAGGGCCAATTCTTGCATTTGCGGGGCACACCGATGTCGTGCCAACCGGTCCTGTTGAAAACTGGACCTCTCACCCCTTTGAGCCAGAAATCCGCGACGGCTATCTTTATGGCCGTGGTGCTGCCGACATGAAGGGCAGCATTGCTGCCATGACCATAGCCGCCGAGCGTTTTGTCAGCGAACACCCCGATCACAGTGGCCGACTGGCTTTCTTGATCACCAGCGACGAAGAAGGCCCCGCGGTGGACGGTACCGTAAAGGTAATCGAACACCTAAAACAACAGGGCGAACAAATCACTTGGTGTGTAGTGGGAGAGCCATCCAGCACTAGCAGACTGGGTGATGTGATCAAAAATGGTCGTCGTGGCTCACTTAATGGCGAATTACAAATTCAGGGCAAACAGGGACATATTGCCTACCCGCATTTGGCCGACAACCCTATTCATGGTGGCTGCCCGGCACTAGCTGATTTAATTTCCGAACACTGGGATGAGGGCAATGATTTTTTCCCTGCCACTTCCTTTCAGATTTCCAATATCAATGGTGGCACCGGTGCCACCAACGTAATCCCCGGCGTACTCGACGTGGTTTTCAACTTCCGTTACTCCACCGAAGTCACCCAAAAACAGCTCCAGGAGCGCACTGAAGCGATTCTTGACCATCATCAACTGAAGTATCAGCTAGAGTGGAAATTAAGCGGCCTGCCGTTCCTAACAGAACCAGGGGATTTGGTTGGCGCGGCACAACGTGCACTGATTGAGGTAATGGGAAGCGAGGCACAGCTCTCCACCAGTGGCGGCACCTCCGACGGGCGTTTTATTGCCCCCAGCGGCGCACAGGTCATTGAACTCGGCCCCTGCAACGCTACGATCCATCAGGTTAATGAATGCGTACTAGTAGAGGAGCTGGATCAAACGGCTGAAATTTACCAGCGCATCATGGCCAATCTGCTCGGCTAAAGTGTCAAAACCTAGACTCATGACGAATCAGGAAAAACCACAACAACCAGAGCAAGGGAAAAACCTGAAAAGCTGGTTATTGAAACGAGCAGAAAATCATCGTGCCAATCTGATGCTGTTAATTATCGGCGCGGGAGTCTTTTTTTCTGGCATTGGCATTATTTTCTGGGCCGATACCTATATGCCTGTATCAATGAAACAGGAACTGACAGGGCTAGGAGCAATGGTGCTAGTGGCGGGCGGTGGGGTCACCGCCCTGGTAGGTTACCTAGGACTAAGTATTTTGCGCCTGTTCAAGTTCTTTAACGACGATCCCTAACAGACGCTGTACATCTCAACGTTTACTCAGCAACAGATACGTCTTCGGCCTGCAAACCCTTTTCACCATCCACCACTTGGAACAGCACCCGCTGACCTTCACGCAAGGTACGGCGGCCATTACCACGAACCGAGCGGTAGTGAACAAACACGTCTTCCCCTGAATCTCGGGTAATAAAACCAAAGCCCTTAGTCACGTTGAACCACTTAACTGTGCCCTGCTCGCGATCGTCAGGCTGAGTGGAATCGCTAACCGCTGCCGAGGCAGGGGCAGAACTAGGTACTCGCGGAGCTTTTTTAGCTGCTGATTTTGCAGCCGAACCCGTTAGCCCCATGATCACACAACCAATAAAAGCCAGAAAATAAATCCCGACATAAACTGTCGTATCTGAGTTAACTTCGCTCATACCTGCCAACCAATCCAGCAGAAAAGGCGAAGGAATTGCCACCAAAAAGGCGATCAGGATGCTGCGTACAATAATATTCAATGTCATAACCCTTTATTTAATCCGCAACCAACAAAAGTTGATCTATAATTCTCTTTCCTATACGAAATAGTGCTTATACCGAAAAAGCACTGCTCAGTCACTACCCGGATGGGTATTAACGTCGAATATCTGAAGAGTTGCCAGCCCAGCATGGCAAATCAGAGAAAACAGCACAACCAGGAGACCTGACTTGCAATATCCGGAAGATGCCGCCAAAGCAGCGAACTACTTGCGCGAAGCCATCCCGTTGATGGTTAAGCATGGCGTTGAGCCAAATCCCCGCAACTTTTCTCTTTGGTACGCCTATGTTGCCAAGAGCAACGAAAAACTCAACAACGAGTTGAATGCCATTCTCGCCGAACACGGTACCTGCCCTGCCGGACACAGTGCCGACCTGTTTCGTCGCTATATCATTGATGACGAGGTGGATTTCAGCCACAAGGTTCAGACCCAACTTGGCGAAGTGATTAACAGCTTATCACACCAATCCACCACCATGTCTGAGGGTAGCGAGAACTACCAGTCATTTCTTGAGCAGGGTATTGAGAACCTGCAGCAGCATCACAACGAGAATGATATTAAAACCATGCTGTCATCGCTGCTGAATCAGACTCGTCGAGCCACCGAGATGACCCAGACATTCCAGTGTCAGATTAACGAAGCTCACGTTGAGATCAACACTTTACGCAAAGAATTACAGTCAGTACAAAAAGAAGTCACGCTTGATGCGTTAACAAAAATCAACAACCGAGGAGCCTTTGATAAAAAACTACAAAAGGAAATCGATCAGCACAATAGCGACCCCAGCAAGCCACTGACACTGATAGTCACCGACATCGATCGCTTCAAACGCTGTAACGATACGTACGGCCATGTCATGGGCGATAAAATTCTACAATCCTTTGCCAAGGTACTTAAGCATTGCTGCGATGATGTCGGCTTTTGTGCCCGCTATGGTGGCGAAGAGTTTGTCGTTATTCTCTCTGATTATGATCTAACAAAAGCTCAAGATATTGCTGAGAAAATTCGCACCACCATCGAGCGCATGAAAATCAAGCAACGTGACCAGACGGAAGCTATTGATCAGTTAACAACGTCACTAGGCGTTGCTCTTTATCGTGTCGGAGAAACCGCAGAAAGCTTTATTGATCGTGCAGACAACTGCCTATATCAGGCTAAACAAACAGGACGCAACCGAACAGTTACTGAAAACCAGAATTCATAAAAACAACGTCAAATTAACCACAGCCTGAGAGTTTCAGTCATCAGTCTGTGGTTAACATTATAGCTATTAAATATTCAGAACTAAGGCAGTTTAAGTTCGCCCTCAAGTTTCTTTTTCATATCATCGACTTCAGATTCAGCTTCTGAGCCTGACATTTCCTGCTGCACTTGATTAACAGCATCATCAATAGCGGCCTGACCTGCATCAACGGCGTCAGACACTGCCTCTTCAACCATCTCTTTGGCTTCACCTGCCATTTCCTCGACTGACTCAACCACCGCACCGGCTGACTCTTGAATGCCGTCAGTTACTGCTTCTGTAGTTTCAGTAGCGGCTGGCTCAATCGATGTCGAGCTAGCACTTTCTTTTTCCGGGCTACAGGCAGCCAACAACAGTGAAAGACAACCAATACCAACCGTGGATAATAATGTTTTAGCTTTCATAAAATTTCCCTTATTTTCATTCAACGACAACCTGTTTAGCCATCGCAATTATAACTCTGGTTTAGTTGGGACAATTGAAGTTTCAGTCCAATGCCCGAGTATTATAAATATCAAATCGTCCTGACTTACCTTCAACCACATGATGCGGTTTCAGCTCCGTAATGCAGGGGGCGAGCCGCGGACGTTTAACCACCACACGACGTGTCGCCACCTTTAGAGCCGCTGCAAATAATTCACCGGTATCCGTGTCAGCACCCAACAGCTGTTGCAGCAATCGCATTTCTTTTTTAACGCTGGCGGCTTTACTGCGTTCCGGAAACATAGGATCAAGATACACCACTTCCGGGTAATCGTCAGGACTTAATGCCTGCATAAATTCACAGGCATTGGTTTGATGTAATTGCATTCGCGCTACTACGTCGACAACTTCAGCATCACGCTGAGCTCGTTGCAGGGCATCCCCCAGCATCAAAGCCACCACAGGACTACGCTCCAGCATTGTTACCGCGCAACCTCGTGACGCCAGAATAAAAGAATCTCTGCCTAATCCCGCCGTCGCATCCAACACCGTTGGCCTGTTGTCGCCCTTAACGCCCACCGCATTCGCTACCAGCTCTTTAGTGTGCGAGCTACGCTTACCCCGAAAACCCAACGCACCACCGACGAAATCAATCACAATAGGATTAGGCGCTTTCTTGCCCGATTGTCGTAACCCGATACCTGTTTCATCGACCCAGATTAATAATGGAAACTCTTCCGTTGCCGATAACTGGCTAACATCAAATAACGGAAAACTCATTTGTTGTGCGACAGCAGCAGACTTTTCAAGGCATGATCCGGACGCAGCAAACACGGCCATCGCAGGCTGTACATTTGAGGACTGAACATCAGTCATAAGAAGAACCTAAGAATCTAGACAATCACATCAAGGCGAGCAAGACCCGCATCAACGATTGAGCCGTTACTGGCAACTGTGTGATAACTTTCCAGCGCCCGCTGATTATTGAGTGGTAAATCTTCATCACTCAAAGAACGCAAATCAACACTCTCAAACAAGCGTTTCGGTGATTCAAATTGAGGTTGGGGTTCGTCAAGTTTGACTACATCCGTGACGGGCACCGACAGAGTATCATCAACCAACTCGGCAAACACTTCCCGAGTATCATTGGGTTTTTCAGCATTCCCATTGAAGCGGGACTGCTGGTTAACCGGAGAAATAAATGAGGAAACAATTTTCATGCTAATTTGAGCTAAAATTTCTTAAAAAGTTTAGTGGTTTGATTATAGGCTAAACGAAAAAAACCAGTAGTACGATACCTAAAAACAACCGGTAAAACACAAAAGGCAATAAACCAATCTTTTCCAGCATGCGCAAAAACCAGCCAATACAAAGGTAGGCACTGATAAAAGCCACCAGCGTACCCAGCAACAAATGGCCCCAGGACACTTGCTCGGAAGACTGACACAACTCCAGCACCTTAAATGTGCCCGCCAGCAAAATCACCGGAATCGATAACAAAAAAGAAAAACGTGCCGCTGCAATGCGCGTCATACCGAGCATCATCGCAACCATCATGGTCGCCCCCGAACGAGAGGTGCCTGGAATCAACGCCAGCGCTTGCGCTACGCCAATACAGAGCACATCTCGCACTCTGAGACTAGAAATAGACCGATGATGATTAAAGCGACTTTCAGCCAGCCACAGGCCAAAACCAAATAACAGGGTGGTAATCGCAATCACTAGCGTACTACGAAGATAGTTTTCAATCACACCATCTAACAGCACCCCTGCCAAGCCCACAGGAATGGTGCCTAAAATCACATACCAGGCGAGCCGACTGTCCTGGCTACGCTCACCCGTGGTAATCGAGCGTAACCAGGCTTGCAGCATATTACTAACATCCCGGCGAAAATACAGCATCACTGCGCCCAGCGTACCCACATGCACCGCCACATCGAAGGCCAACCCCTGATCCATCCAGCCGAATAACTGGGTCGGTAAAATCAAGTGCGCCGAACTGGAGATGGGCAAAAATTCCGTTAAGCCTTGCAACAACGCCAAAAAAACTGTCTGCAACCAATCCATAGTTAAGGCTCTATTCCCCTACTTTCCGCCAAGCGTTTTTACCCCGTAAATAGACTGGTAACGCTTGTTCCGCTGGCACCTGTAGGCCGGTCTGATAATCATATTGAGCCAGAGTGATTATATCCTGTGCCTGCACATGAAAAGCTTCATCCAAAACTGTTACGGCAGGCAATACATGACCGGGAAACTCGGCAGCAAATTTCAAACCATCACCAATACCAACCCACCCTGACTCAGTCTTCAGCAAAGATTGAGATCGATCCAGCTCAGCAGGTACCGTCAGCTGTTCTTCACCGATCAACAAAACTCGCCCATCGACCACTTGGTAGCCTGCCCAGTAGAGCTCTGCCATTCGCGCATCCAGAACAGTCAGAATCTGATCATGCCCATGGCGCCGATAAACACCCTGCGCCAAAGCGGCCAAACTAGAAATCGGCAGTGTCGGAATATCCGCAGCAAAGGCCAGCCCCTGCACAACACCAGCACAAATTCGTAATCCAGTAAAAGAACCAGGGCCACGACCAAAGGCAATAGCATCCAGCGAGTTTACGGACAGCTCAGCGTCAGCCAGTAAAGACTGCACCATTGGCAGCAATTTCCGCGCATGCATGCGGGGGATAACTTCAAATTGCTCCAGCACCTCCCCCCCCGTGCTCAAGGCAACGGAACAGGCCTCACCAGAGGTATCAATCGCAAGAAGTTTAGTCATAGCAGGTTACGAGGTTGCCGTAAGTTAAGGTGAAATGAATCAAACGCAGAACGGCAATAGATAATTGCGTTAAGGGCTGCATTAATGGCGCTAGGAACAGGACCAGACCTGTTCTGCAATGGCCTGAAATTTTTTCACTGACAAGGCGCCGCGGGAATTATTTTTACCATCCTGCTGCTCAGCCAAAACCTTTAGCAGTTGCGACTTTGAAATCGAATAAATCGCCGTGCTCTGATAATTTTCGTCCATCATCACCAGCAACACCACATCCCAGTTGGCATCAAAATTAAGTTGTCCAACACGCTGACCGGTTTTCTTCGGATCAAAGATAACACGGCCTTTAATCTGGATACGCTCAACACCCTGCTCAGTATCGCGCAGAGCATCAACGCCACTTTCGGGCTCTTCAAGAGAACGCAAACCCAGCAAACTGATAGCATCAAACTTGGCCAACTCAGCGCTGACCGGTAGCGTACTGCCCGTCGAACGGCGATATTCAGTAGCCAGTCGACGGGTTTCGTCCATCAATTTGTCGAGTTTATAAACGCCCATGGGGAAGTGGTAATTTGCAACGCTGCAAATTAGCTCAGCGCAGCAGCAACCTGCCCCGTAATATCTTCAACTGCACCAACACCCTGGATACGATGACAGCGAGGCGCACCTTCGCCTTTCCAGTCTTTGTAATAATTAACCAAAGGTTCCGTCTGTTTGTGGTATACCTCGAGACGATGCTTGATAGTCGCTTCGCTATCATCTTCACGTTGAATCAACGCTTCACCCGTCACATCATCCTTACCTTCGACCTTAGGTGGGTTATGGATTGTGTGATAAATACGTCCAGAGCCAGGATGAACACGACGCCCACTAAGACGTTTAACAATATCTTCGTCAGCAACATTAATTGTGATCACATGATCAATTTGTACACCGGCATCTTTAAGCGCTTCAGCCTGAGGAATGGTGCGAGGAAAACCATCAAACAAGAAGCCATTGGCACAATCATCCTGAGCAATACGCTCCTTAACCAGAGCAATAATCAGCTCATCAGAAACCAGCCCGCCCGACTCCATAATGCTCTTAGCCTTAAGCCCCAGATCAGTGCCCGCAGAAACAGCCGCTCGCAGCATATCGCCGGTAGCAATTTGAGGAATGCCAAAGCGTTCGATAATAAATTGTGCCTGGGTACCTTTACCAGCGCCGGGGGCCCCTAACAAGATTACGCGCATAATAATGACTCTCCGATATTTTTTGTTACCACCTGCTCGTGGAGGGCACGACAGGTCTTAAAATTTGCGACAACTATAGCTTTTTTTGTTTCCAAAAACATCTGCAACTGCCGAATTAAGTGGCTACTCAGTAGCCCTGATTATAAAAACACCCCGCAGCGGTCTACCACAATAAGACTTTAGTCTGTTATAGCCCTACTTCTTTAGCTGCATCCCAACCGGCATCAAGTTCCTCAAGGCTCATATCTGCCAGCGCTTTACCCTGTGCCTCGGCCAGCTGTTCAATATGTTTAAAACGTCTCACAAATTTTTCATTACAGCCATTCAGGGCCGCCTCGGGGCTAATCTCTTTACGACGCGCCAGGTTGACGCAGGTAAACAATAAATCGCCCAGTTCTTCAGTGATATGCGCCTGATCTTCATTGGCCAACGCTTCTTCAAGCTCGTCAACTTCTTCACGAATTTTGGCGATAACCTCTGACGTCTCGGTCCAGTCAAAACCCACATGGGCAACACGGCGTTGCAATTTATTGGCGCGAGTTAAAGCCGGTAGCGCTCGAGGCACATCGTCGGTGATACTGAGCTGGGTCTTCTCGCGGCGTTCCTGCTGCTTGATGGCTTCCCAGTTACGTTTGATTTCATCTTCTGTGAGTTTTAATTCCGCAACACCGGCGGAAGAGAGGCTACCATCAGGGAAAACGTGGGGATGACGACGCAGTAATTTACAGGCAATGGCATCCACCACATCGTTGAAATCAAAATCTTTCTGCTCGGCGCTCAGCTGCGAATAAAACACCACCTGAAACAACAGATCACCTAACTCAGACTTTAGATCGTCACTGTCGTTGCGCTCAATGGCATCGGCCACTTCATAGGCCTCTTCCAGCGTGTGCGGCACAATGCTGGCATGATTTTGTTGTAGGTCCCAAGGACAGCCGTGTTCAGGGTGACGTAAATCACGCATCAGTTGGAGCAGGTCATCAAGCGAATGCATAGCACGCCACCTTTAGAAATAAATAGAAGTTAACGGTTAGGAGCCTGTCGGACTTAGGATCAATCTACTGCGGAAAAACCATTTCCCCCAGATTCTCCCTCGATTTCGTTAAATATGAATAACTATTCGCCTTAATCGAAGAAAAACCTGACTAAAAATGGTTGTCCCTCGCTACGATCACCTAACCCCCACAGACTCCTGGCGCAAGCGACCACTGAAGCGGACGTCCTATGACTAGCGATACAAAATTTCCTTATGTTTGAGCCAGCCATGTTCATGGCGGCCCGCAGGATCACGATGCGTCCAGTGCACCACACCACCTTTTGAATTCCACTCGTACTCCCCGTAGAACTCAATGGTGTCGCCTGTACGCAATGTGTTGATACGAGGCGCCAAGTCAATATTATGAGATACCAGCAGCGTCTGTCCGGAAGACAACTTAAGAATAAATTTTTGATGTTTACTGCCTTCAGTATCATCAGGCAACGTCTTGATGACAACACCAGCGCCACCAACTTGTAAATCACTTTGGTGATTCTGGAAGGCAGCAATAATCTGTTGATCGTTACTGTCACTTTGCTGCGTACTAGCTTGCAAGATGCTCGGGTTCTTTTCAAAGAACCCATACACCGCAAAACCAACAATGATAATAATGATAAGTATTTTTTTCATATCTTCCCTGATGAATTATCGAGCGATTAAAACCTTATATCGCTTAAGCTAAACGTCCCAGTTTAATGATCCAGCCGACAACGCTTAACTTCGACCAGATTAGGTAACTGCCCAATTTTATCCAGCACCCGACCCAATAACACAAGCCCTGTTACTTCGATCGTCATACGGAATTCCACTAAACCCTGTCGACGATCCATCTGGGAATTCATGGAGGTAAGGTTCACTGACTCCCTGCTCAGAACCCCAGTAATATCATGCAGCAGGCCATGACGATCCAATGCCCTGATCAGAATATCAATCGCATAACGGTGCTCAGCATCACCATCCCAGTTCACCTGCACAACGTGCTCGGGGTCTTCTTCAGCCAACCGTAAAATCTGCTCACAGTCACGCCGGTGGATCGTGACACCAAAACCTTGATGCACATAACCCAGACAGTTATTCCCCTGCATCGGCTTACAGCACTCCGCAAGCTGCGTCATGGCATCACTGCCGGCTTGCATTGCACTACCCTGCAAACCCATCGTCAGAGTGTTTTCTGCACCCTCCGAAACGGGTAATTGTAAAGCCAGCTGCTCACGGTCTTCATGGCCGATTAACTGTCGCTGAAGTGCGTCTACGACCTGTTCAACCGACAAATCACCGGCACCCAAATCAGCAAACATATCTTCGCGATTTTCGTAATGCAACGTGTTTACCAGCTCGTCAAAGTCAATATCGACCAAATCAAAACGCTGTATCTCGCGCTCAATCATCACTTGGCCGGCATCAGCATTAACTTCCTTATCCTGCAATTTGAACCAATGCTGGATTTTACTGCGCGTACGACCGACACGCGTGTAGCCCAGCGAAGGGTTCAACCATTCACGACGTGGCGTAGCATGTTCAGCGGTTAAAATTTCCACCTGATCGCCCGTATTCAACGCGTGACTAAGTTTCACAATCACACCATTAACCCGTGCCCCACGGCAATGATTGCCCACCTCGGTGTGCACCCGGTAGGCAAAATCAATCGGCGTCGCATTAGGCATCAAATCCACCACATGACCAGCGGGCGTGAAGACATAAATACGATCAGTCTGCACATCCAGCCGCATTTCTTCAGCCAAATGACTGATGTCGCCGACTTCCTCGTGCCACTGTAAAACCTGCCGCAGCCAATCAATTTTTTCTTCGTAACCGTGACTCTTGCCTTTGCGATCAGCACCCTTGTACTGCCAATGCGAACAGACGCCGAACTCAGCCTCCTCGTGCATGGCGTGGGTACGAATCTGCACCTCCATTGCCTTACCTTCCGGGCCAATCACGGCTGTGTGCAGCGAGCGATAACCATTAGGTTTGGGGATAGCGATGTAATCATCAAATTCATTGGGCACCAGCCGCCACAGTGAGTGCACGATACCCAGTGTGGCGTAACAATCCTTCACATCAGGCACCAGCACACGCACGGCGCTGGCATCGTAAACCTGATCAAAATCGATGTGTTTGTTATCCATTTTGCGCGCAATACTGTAGATGTGCTTGGCGCGACCGGTCACTACCGCGTCGATCTGTTCATCGCGCAGCTTGCCTTCCAGCAAATTGATAACTCGGGAAATATATTCTTCACGATCCAGGCGCCGTCCGTCCAGCAACCTGGCGATTGAGGTGTAACGTTCAGGCGACAGGTAGCGGTAGGCAATATCCTCCAGCTCCCACTTGATATAACCAATACCCAAGCGGTGAGCCAGCGGCGCATAAATATCACTCACCTGACGAGCAACACGCTGCTTGAATTCTTCCGACTCGTTTTTGATGGCACGAATGGCCCAGGTACGTTCGGCCAGCTTGATCAGCGCGACGCGAACATCATCGACCATCGACACCAGCATTTTGCGAACGTTTTCGACCTGATCCTGACCGCCCAAACTGGTTTTATCCTGAGACTCCTGTGCGGCCGTAATGGCATCCATCTTCTGCACACCGTCAACCAGCCTGGCAACCGTCTCACCGAATTGTGACTCAACCGTTGTCAGTGACAGGCGATCCTCGCGCACGGCACGGCACAGAATACCGGCCACCAGACTGTCGCTATCGAGTTTCAGCCCCGCCAGAATTTCGGCTATTTCAAGACCCGCAAAAAAACAGTTACCGATACGCTCATCGCTGCCACTTTTTTGATGTGCTTGCTCAGCCTGCAATGCAACATCCTGCGCCAGATCACAGGCCTGGCGCACCATGGAGGTGTCATCAAGTCCCAGCGTGTGTTGTAACTGGCCTACCCATGCATCGGTATTGATATAACCTTGCGCAGGATCCGGCTGTAGTTTCCTTACTTGAACCATAAATCAGCTTATTTCTTATTTGAGATCGCTATTTATTTTGGTAATCAAAAACGGCAATGGATTCTACATGTGCAGTCTGTGGAAACATATCCAACACACCCGCCGCCCTCAAAGTATAGCCGTGTAATGCCAATTCACCGGCATCGCGCGCTAATGTGGCCGGATTACAGGACACATAAACAATACGCTTAGCCTTGAAGCGGGCAATTTTTTGCACCATTTCCAGCGCGCCGGAACGCGGAGGATCAATCAAAATCTTGTCAAAGCCTTGAGCAGACCAAGGCTGATGCTCAAAGTCCTGCGTCAAATCGGCCGCAAAAAATTCCACATTATCGAGATTGTTATGACGGGCATTTTCAAAGCCGCGTTCAACCATCGCCTCGCTACCCTCAACGCCAACTACAGCCGCACCAGTACTGCGCGCCAACGGCATCGTGAAGTTACCCAAGCCACAGAACAAATCCAACACCCGCTCATCGGGCTGAACATCGAGATATTGCAGCGCTAAATGTACAACCTTACGATTGATCTCTGCATTGACCTGAGTAAAGTCCATCGGGTGGAAGCGCATTTCCAGATCAAACTCTTCCAGACGGTAGGTCAAGCGATCATCGCCAGCTTCAGGCCACAGTTTATGGACCGTATCAGGGCCACCGGGTTGCAAATAAACATGGAAATTCTGCGCTTCAGCAAAAGCGGTTAACGCCGCCAGGTCAGATTCGGACAACGCTTCCATATGACGGAATACCAACGCGACAACCTCATCGCCAATCGCCACTTCAATTTGTGGCAGGGTGCGATAGGCATCCAGCGACATAATGAATTCACGCAACAGTGGAATCTTGTCACCCAACCGCTCATCCAACACATGGCATTTGCTGATATCAGTGATGAAGTTACTACCCTTCTCACGGAAACCTACCAGCACTTCATCACGCTTGGTGACATAACGCACACCCAAGCGCGCCTTGCGGCGATAACCGTAGCTTGGCCCGGTAACCGGGTCCAACAAGGTTTCAGGCTTTTGTTCGCCAAAATGATGCAGGTGCTCCATCAGAGTCGCCTGCTTAAATTCAATCTGCGCCAGACCATCAAGGTGCTGCAAACTACAGCCTCCACAGATAGCCGCGTGTTCACACTGAGGAGTCACACGCTGCGGCGAGGCGGTCAAAACTTCCTCAACCTTTCCCTCGTCATAACGCGAGCGGCTACTAGTGATCAACGCTTTGACCTGTTCACCAGGCAAAGCGCCTTGAATAAACACTTTTTTCCCGTCTCGTGAGGCTAATCCACGGCCTTCGTGGGTCAAGCCTTCAATAGCAAGTTCTACTTCTTCGGGCGCTTTATACTTTCTTCTGCGTCGTGCCATGTTCTTCTTCTTAAATTAGGAGCTATTGAGCCGCGGCGCTTCACGCGGCTATAAATTATTTGTTCTTAGAGGCCACTCTTAGAAAACGTTTGTCGACAGGTATCTGTCTCCGCGGTCACAGATAATGGCGACGATGACGGCGTTTTCAAGTTGTTCCGATAATTGCAACGCAGCGGCCACTGCACCGCCAGAGGAAACGCCACAGAAGATACCCTCTTCCTTGGCCAATCGACGCATCGTCACTTCAGCATCTTCCTGACCGATATCCATCACCCGATCAACACGCGCACTATCAAAAATCTTCGGCATGTATTCAGCAGGCCAGCGGCGAATACCCGGAATACTGGCACCCTCCTTCGGTTGCAGACCAACAATTTCAACGTCAGGGTTTTGTTCTTTCAGATAACGCGACGTGCCCATAATAGTACCCGTGGTACCCATCGAGCTGACAAAGTGGGTGATGTTACCGCCCGTCTGCTGCCAGAGTTCCGGCCCAGTAGTTTCGTAGTGCGCCTGCGGGTTATCCATATTGCCAAACTGATCCAGCACGATGCCCTTGCCTTCAGCCTGCATTTGATCCGCCAGATCACGTGCACCTTCCATGCTCGCTTCTTTTGTCACCAACACCAGTTCAGCACCGTAAGCCGCCATCGCCGCCTTACGCTCTTCACTCATGTGGTCCGGCATGATCAGCACCATCTTGTAACCCTTGATCGCCGCCGCCATGGCCAACGCAATACCAGTATTACCACTGGTCGCTTCAATCAGCGTATCACCGGGTTTAATCGTGCCCCGCTCTTCAGCACGTTGAATCATGCTCAACGCCGGACGATCCTTCACCGAACCCGCCGGGTTATTACCCTCCAGCTTCAGCAAAATGGTGTTAGTGGTATCACCCGCCAAGCGCTGCAAACGCACTAATGGCGTGTTGCCAACATAGTCTTCAATGGTGGGATATTCAGGAGTTTGTTTGTCATCAACTGACATAATTTTTCGAACCCTAGCGCCAAGGTACGGCGTTCAATTTTTCGTGGGCGCTATGATACGGATAAACGGGGAATAGGCAAAATAATCAGGTGAACTAATTTTATGTCACAAAGAGATAAGATAACTCAAATACAAGCCAAACCAACGGGTTTGCTGCTTACGCACAATACACAAGGAAGATTAACCTTGATAGCCTACGTATAGTGTAATTTCTAACGCTTCAGACAGGGAGAGTCACCTATGGCCAGTGAAAACTTTGAACTACATCGCACAGCCCTTAATGCCTACTTTGATAATTTAAATATCAGAGACCTACAGCCTTCGGATGAATATTTGCCTTATGAATTCGATTTCACCGATAGCCTCCAATGGCAAGGGCTTGGAAAAGCAATGATTAAGGATGAATTACAAGAACTAACCAATATATTGAATCATTGGCAAGGGCTCTTACTACAATGGCAGGCTTGGAACAATGTCATCAAAGACTATAGCGAAGGTGACGCTTGGTTATTACGAAGTGAATTCCTCGAATCTATCGTTCATCATTGCTTACTTCAACCTAGCGCTATGAGAGATACGTTTACCTTTGTAGCAACCAACTCAATGCATCAAGTTCGGTTGGCATATGAAGATGGCTATGAAGATTTTTTAGAAGGTGACCCGATCAAACTCAAAGAAACGCCAAAACATCTGAATAGAACACAGAAAGAAAAGCGCTTAACAAAATTGATTTCCGTGTGGGACGAGTCAACAAATTTTATGGCGTCACTGCGGGCGATTAATGATAAGGCCTATCGAGAAGAAACATCGAATTATCGGAATCTAGCTAATCACTCAATTGGGCCACGGCTTGGTATTGGTGTTACACGAAGAGTAGTCCGCTCTGTTGAGCAAGCCACCGAAATGATGAAACAGCCTGATGGGAAGTACAAGCTAAAACCAATACCGGATAAAATGGCCGTTAGCTATACGTTTGGAGGAACTGAACCTCTTAATATGGATAAAGCGCGTATTGCAAATCTTGATCAATACTCACATGCAAGAGTGTGCTACAAAAATTACATAAAGCTATTAACTACCGGACTAAATTTAGAACCAAAGGGGGCGCATTTATTTTAGCGGTCTTTTGCCGACAATCGTTTCGCACTGCTGGACGAGTTCATTTTCTTTGCTGCCAAAGAAAACGGAACCAAAAGAAACGCCTCTCCAGTCCATCGTCGGCTACGCCGATACCCTGTGCTACTCGATAAATAACGGCCGCTGCGGAACTCACCTTTTAAAGATAATTAATCTTCAAAAGACTCAAACAATCCTCGCTACTGCGTACCGTTATTTTTCTCCGTTGCTCGGCGATTCCCAAGAGAACAGAAGTGCTTCGTAGCAGATCCATGGCACAGACTAATACCCCCTTCTGCGCAGCCGAGCATTGCAGCTTTCAAATGGATTAAGGGCGAGGACTGTCTGAGGCCGCTTTTCGGCCGAGTTCCACAGCCCCCATTTGAAAGTGAAACGCGCAGGGTAGTCGCGAAGCGACCAAGCAGCAGGCAAGGTGAATTGCGAAGCAAGAGAGTGTGCCCTGGGGCAGGCGGTTTCGGATTATTAAGGCTGTTGGGCGCCCAACAGCCTTGACTCGCCAGCAAGGCGAAACAGAATACTTTCTAGTATGAAAAAAAATGGATCCTGGCTCGGAGGCCGAGATGACGAAGGCGTTTTGATTCAGTTAGGGAATGGTGGTGCAGTTTTGACGGCTTAGCCGCGCGGACAAGCATCCAACATCAACATCTTCATCTCAACAATCGCTGGCTTCAACCCAGAAAACATAGCCCGCGCCATAATCCCATGGCCAATATTCAACTCATAAATCCCAGGAATCGCCGCGATTTCCTCAACATTGTGATAATTCAGACCATGCCCCGCATTAACCGTTAAACCCTGCTCCAGAGCATAAGCCACGCCCTGAGTAATATGCTGCAACTCCTTCATCTGATCCGCCTCATTAGTCGCATCAGCATAGTGGCCCGTATGAATCTCAATATAAGGCGCACCACAACGCACAGCCGCATCAATCTGCGCTGAGTCGTGGTCGATAAACAGGGAAACTTTAATACCCGCAGCCGTCAGTTTTTCAGTCACATCCTTGATACGCGCTTCCTGAGAAACAACATCCAAGCCACCTTCGGTGGTCAACTCTTCACGCTTCTCCGGCACCAGGCAACAGTATTCAGGCTCAATCTCTAACGCAAAAGCGACCATTTCATCAGTGGCTGCCATTTCCAGGTTCATACGCGTTTGCAGCACTTCCTTAAGCATGCGTACATCACGCTCCTGAATATGGCGGCGATCTTCTCGCAGGTGAACGGTAATGCCGTCAGCGCCAGCCTCTTCGGCTTCAATGGCCGCCTGCACAGGATCAGGGTAACGGGTGCCGCGCGCTTCACGCAGTGTTGCCACATGATCAATATTTACGCCTAGCAGAATACGATTTTTTGCGGTCACGGGGATTTCCTTCTTAATAAGTTTTAATAAACAAGTCTTTACTGCGTAACGGCTTGTCACCCAGTAATGGCGCCAGCGCTAAACGCATCAGGCGTTTGGCGGCGCGTAATGTTTGATCCGCACTGTAATCGTCC
>Ga0209395_1002020_pt1 | contig 27406 bp, 22 predicted proteins | sample GOMGulsemesocosm_3_FD_184635 | JGI IMG/M metagenome (GOLD analysis project Ga0209395, IMG submission 184635) | Methane-oxidizing microbial communities from mesocosms in the Gulf of Mexico - GOM9D Gulf of Mexico (SPAdes) (version 2) | ecosystem: Environmental > Aquatic > Marine > Cold seeps... | reverse complement strand
AAATGAGTCAGTTACTGGACAGTTTTTTAAGCAGTGCCGGGCTTATTAGCAACCGCGAAGACGGTATCGATCAACGCATTGACGACTTAGACGATGATCAGAGTCAGCTGGATCGCCGTATTTCTGCCTACCAAGAGCGTTTGACTTACCAATACATTGCCATGGAACGTATCGTTAGCAGCCTGCAGGGCAGCGGTAGCTTTCTCGACGGTCTGCTCGAAAGCCTGCCCTTTACCTCAGGTAACTAGCAATAGCTGGCTCCGCCTGGCCCAGTTGGTCTGATTTTTGCTTTTCTCCCTAGAACAGATACTATCTGTCACTCCGAAGCAGTTTGAACGTTGCCATTGATGATATGGATAAGAATAATGAGAGTATTATCTAATTACCTAGCTTTGAATATGTAATGTATTGCTCACGACAACATGGGCTGGAGAATAATTTGCTTGTTAAACGAGAAACCGTTAGGGGGACTATTGGATTGTTAAAGAAGTGTTTTATAGCTTGTAGGTGGACCGAATTGATGTTGCAGCGATAACTTATGTCTTCTTTGATAGCAATCATTCCCGCTAGGGGGGGGTCAAAAGGCGTTCCCGAAAAAAACATTTATCTGCTCGCGGGGCGGCCTCTAATTTCCTATACAGTTGAGGCTGCATTAGCCGCAGATATTTTCACCAAAATAATTGTAAGTTCAGATAGTGACCGGATTTTAAATAAGGTCCAGTCGCAGCTGAATGTTTTGACTCAGATTCGACCAAAAGAGTTTTCTCTAGACGACACGCCAAGTGATTCTGTTGTACAGTATGTGCTTGAATCTAATGACTACGATGAGGGTAGCGATGTTGACATTGTTCTTTTGCAGCCCACATCACCTTTCCGTAGCTCTAGGTCAATAATTGAGTCATATAATCTATTTAAATCACGCAATAGCATTGAATCAGTAATTGGCGTGAAAGAAGTTGATAATAAATATCTTAAATCCTACGTGTCGGAAGAGGGGGCTTTATTACCTGTCTATAAACAATCCGCGGCATATTGCAGGCGCCAAGACCTTCCTAAGTTGTACATGCCTAATGGTGCGATTTATTGGTTTACCGCCATGACTTTTTTTCAGGGAGACTCACAAATCCCCCGGGATAACTTGATTCCTTTCGAGATGAGCGACGAGGAGAGTATTGATATTGATACTCTAAAAGACTTTGAGCTTGCTGAAAATATATTATTGGTGAAATGAAATGAAAAACCCTGAATTTGACATTGCCGGTAGAATGATTGGATTGGATCACGCCCCTCTTGTTATTGCAGAGATTGGTATTAATCATAATGGCGATCTTGATGTTGCCAAAGCAATGGTTGATTCTGCAAAACGTGCAGGTGCTGAAATGGTAAAGCATCAAACACATATTATAGATGATGAAATGTCCGGCGCTGCAAAATCAGTCATACCAGGGAACACTGATAAGTCGATATTTACAGTGATGTCGGAGTGTGCCCTGAATGAAGATGACGAAAGAGAGTTAAAGAGATATACAGAAGAACTGGGATTGATTTTTCTCAGCACGCCATTTTCTAGAGCGGCAGTATATCGATTAGAATCAATGGATGTGCCTGCTTACAAAATTGGTTCTGGTGAATGTAATAATTATCCGTTATTGGAATTTATCGCTGAAAAAAAGAAACCAATAATACTAAGTACTGGAATGAATGATCTAAGCTCGGTTAGAAAATCAGTGGCCATTTTGGAGAAGTGCCAAGTACCGTTTGCATTACTCCACTGCACAAATATTTACCCTACTCCTCCCGAGTTGGTTAGGCTGGGCGCTCTGACTGAATTACGTAATGCATTTCCTTCAGCCGTTGTAGGTCTTTCTGATCACTCGGTAACTAATTATCCTTGTCTAGGGGCGGTTGCACTTGGCGCTAGTATTTTAGAGCGACATTTTACCGATAGTATGGAGAGAGATGGTCCCGACATTTGTTGCTCCATGGATCCCACGGCACTAAGTGAATTGATAGCAGGAAGCCACATTATTGCAAAATCCAGAGGGGGTAAAAAGGATGTGGTTAGTGAAGAGCAGCCAACAATTGATTTTGCGTTTTCTAGTATAGTAACGATTGCAGAAATAAAAAAGGGAGATGAGTTCACGCAGGATAATATTTGGGTTAAGAGGCCTGGTGTTGGAGGGATTCTTGCAGAGCATTATACGGCTGTGCTTGGAAAGACCGCTAACAGAGATATAAGTAGAGATAGTCAAATACAGCTGAATGATGTGGGCGAGTTGACTATATGAAGAACATTGTTGTTTTAACAGGTACAAGAGCAGATTTTTCTAAAATGAAATCTCTTCTTAAAGAACTTGAAAATTCTACAGAATTCTCGCTGCACCTTTTTGTAACTGGAATGCACTTACTGTCTAAGTACGGATATACGTACAGTGAAATTGCAGATCTGAACTTCTCAAATGTATATACTCATATTAACCAAAATCCCAATGACTCCATGGACATCATTCTGGCTAAAACGATTATGGGCTTGTCTGATTACGTTAAAGAAATATCTCCGGATATGGTCATCATACACGGAGATAGGGTCGAAGCTCTAGCGGGCTCAATAGTTGGAGCCACTAATAATATTACGGTATCTCATATCGAGGGAGGCGAGTTGTCAGGGACAATTGATGAGAGTATTCGTCATTCAATTTCGAAACTATCGCATTTGCATTTTGTGTCTAACAGTACCGCAAATAGCCGATTACTTCGTCTAGGAGAACATCCGGAGAATATATTTGTCGTGGGGTCGTTGGATATCGATATTATGCTCTCGGACACTCTTCCAACAATTGAAGAAGTATATCAGTGGTATGATATTGTCTATGACCATTACGCCATTCTCATTTTTCATCCAGTTACTACCGAATTGGACAGTATATACGAACAAGCATATGCCGTCGTTACATCCCTTATTGAAAAGGGTGTTCAGGTGGTTGCTATTAGCCCTAATAATGACTTAGGTGCTGATAGGATATTTGCAGTATATGAGACGCTAAAGGATGATAAGAACTTCAAGATATTCCCTTCAATGCGCTTCGAATATTTCCTTACATTGCTAAAAAATGCCTCCTTTATTATTGGTAATTCAAGCTCTGGGATTATAGAGGCACCCATATACGGTGTTCCAACAGTGAATGTAGGGAGTAGACAAAATGGACGAAGTAAGGAGCTGTCAATCGTGAACTCAGTATGCGAAATTGGGGCCATAAATGATGCTATTGAAAAGGCGATGCAGTTGGATACATTGCCAATCAGTAGGGAGTTTGGGCTTGGTGATAGTGCTGGGAAGTTTATGGAGTGCCTTTCAAATGAGGAAGTATGGAATATATCAAAACAGAAGATTTTCTTTGGTGAGTAGGCTGAGAGATCAGAGAGAGTTAATCACCCTAGTCTGCGGAACTAATTGCTGTTGTTTTCAGTAGTCGTTAATAATTGTCGGCTGTAAAAATTTCGAGCGCAATTGATGGTGCGGAAGACTACATCACCTATAAGTAAAGTTTGGTGGAGTGTATACGGATTACTTTTTCCACGCTAAGACGGAAATGCAAACTGTGACAATAATGGTGGAAAATCTTAACGCCCGAAATAATCTGTCCATGCCGTGGCATAAATTTATACTTACACAGTAACTACTTCCTAGGTAACCAAGATGAAAATCATTAGAATTTTACAGCTCGCGGCATATGGTAGTAACATTGGTGACAATGCCAATATATCCGGTATAAGAGAGCAGCTGGCAACATCTTTTTCATCTTACAATCTGGAATTTCACGATTGGGATCTGGTTGACTTCAGCTGGAATATAGACAGCTTTGACGATTCTGCCATCGCGTTTATTAATAGCTTTGATATGTTTATTATTGGTGGCGGCGGTTTCTTAGAGATTATTCCAAAAACGGAAACGTGGACAGGAACAAGAATTAATATTCCTAAAGCTATTTTTCAAAAAATAACCGCAGAAATAGTTTTTTATTCAGTGGGGATCGATCTGGTGAGAGCCAGCGCTGAAGGCGGGAGCATTGAAATAGAGAAAAGCAAGCTAGCCGACTTCGTTGATTTTTGTATTGGGCAGGCCAACATTACTCTTTCCACGCGACATGATGGGTCTATTCAAACATTAGAGGAGTTAATTGGAAAGACTCGAGCAGAATCTTTTTGGCTCGTGCCTGATGGGGGGTTTAGCGCAACCAGTATAGATAGCTCACACCCCGAGATAGAAAAAGGGAAAACAAATATTGCGATTAATTTTGGTGGAGACCTAATTACTGCCCGGTACAAGGATAATTACCCTTGTACTCCCGTAGCCAACAATCCGCTGAATATCCGAAAGCCGGCTGACTACGAAGCGATCAACTATCTCGAGCACACTGGCTATACTCAGTTTCTAATTTCGTTTTCTAACGTTTTTCGTCAAATTATCTTTGAGCGACAAGATATCAATCTCATTTTGGTTCCGCATATATACCGCGATCTAGAGCCTTCGTATCACTTTTTATCCGAAATGGGGTTCCCATATTGCCGGCGGGGTATGACAGTCGCGCCTTATGTGAATGGGTTTAGCGGCAAAGATGCCATAATAGACCTCTACAAAAAGGTCGATCTGACGGTAGGGATGCGATTCCATGCAAATGTGTGTCCAATCGGTCTTGCAACACCGTCGATTGGTTTAGGCACCTTCCCGATGATTAAAAACTTATATTCTAGTTTGGGTTTAGATAAGCAATTTATTCACGCAAGCGCCGGAGATGAGTTCGAAGATTCTCTTTACAATATTATCTGCAGCAGTTTAGATGATAAGGCCGCGATACAATCGCGCTATAAAGGGATAAAATCTTCGCTCAATCAGAAAACGAACGATTTCCATCAGTTCTTAATCAAGAAATTACAGCCACGTTAATCGTTTTCGATAACCAGAAGTTGATAGTGATTAACCTGATGGTCAAACTCAAAACGTACTTGCCCTTGTTTTATGTTCTTAGCTAACCACATGTTATAAAAATAATGGAGGTCTACGCCCAATACGCATGCCCCTGATTGATTACCATACTGCATTTGGTGTGTGCCTTGGTTCATGTTAGAGGATGAAGTTATAAACACATCTTCTTCGCCCAACATGGTGCACACAATAATGCCGCCGGGTTTAAGTAACCGCTTAAAGTCACTTAATGTGGCCTTCAATCGATCTCGAGGCAAATAGTAAAGTACATGCCAGGCTACAATCATATCAAGGCTGTCATCTCCAAGTGATAGCTCTTCTAAGCTCTGTGAAATATCTGATTCTTTCGATAACCGTTTTCTTAACATGGCGCAGGCTGAAGGGCTGCTATCAACCGAGTACGTTTTATGACTCAGTGACAAGAGAAATTCTGACACGGGGCCACTGCCTGCGCCATAATCCAGGACCTTCAGCTTGTCACCGGAAGGTTTATACTTAAAGAATAATCTAATAAACGTATCATCGGGGCAGCGTAAATACGACTCGTCGCGGGCATAGATGTCATCCCAGATTTGTATGTTATTTGGCATGACCGTCCCATTTGTCGGGGAAAGACAAAATGTGTATCGGGCCTTGGGTATTTTTATCGATTAAAACGCCACAGGACGCCCAATTTTCCGTCACCTCTTTAGGACCATATGTACTACTGTTGCTTGGTGTTGAATAGGCAAGAAGCGAAACAGAAAATTGATTGGCTAACTCATTTATGAGGCTTATAAGCTCAGTATAAGCGAGCACAACCATGGGGATCTTGGCTTCGCCCATCATGCAATAAAGCTTCTCCACGTCGGCATAGGTGTTTTCTAGTGGCGTTATTTTGACGTCGAATAAAACATAATCTTTAGCCAAGTTAAGCATGTTGATTAATAGCTCCCGGTAATGTGTTTCATGTTGAAAAACACCGGTCGCATTCACAATGTTGAACTTTTTATGTGAGCTAAAATTAACCGCGTTCCCCAATATAAATTCACTGCCTGGGTAATTCGCTCTAGCGATATCGAGAGAATTCTGCGAAATATCTAAGCCGGTATACTCAAATTGATAATGTAAAGATTGTAATAAGTCGTAAAATCGACCACAGGAACAGCCGATATCAAGTACCTGAAGGTTGTTGGTATTAGAAATATTCCCTAACAGGTTAATTTCTGACTTAAAAAATCGATCCGGGGTTTTGTCGTTAAATCCAGCCAGCAAGTCTTGATTATCCCAATAGCCGTAATTTATTTCGGTCGGCATATTTCACCCCACAAGCTCGTTATATAGATTAATGATATTTTCCATTTTACGGTACTTCTCTACGGATTTTTCATTCAGTGTAATGCCGTATTGGTCCTCTAGTGCCATCATAATGTTTAGGTGTCCCATACTGTCCCATTCGGGTAGTTCACCTAGTTCGCTCTCTGCGGACACATCTGTGACAGCGCAGTCAAGTGTATCTGCCACTAGAGTAAAGGGACTAGGGAAGTTTTTCATTGGCAAGCCTATTCAATTCTTTTCGATTAATTTTCCCATTTTCAGTCATTGGAAAATGATCCATTTCGACGCAATAATTGGGAACTTCTTGAGATTCGAGGATTTTTTTGGCTTGATTTAGCGTGGCTGAAAAGGCCCCTTTTTTGCCAGTCGGGACAAATACAATGCTTACCTTTGTCGATGATCCGATAAAAACTGGGGTGTCAAGCAGTGTTTGATAATAGCGCTCGACAGCTGCTATATCAATCAGTTTTCCTCGAACTTTCACAACTAAATCTTTGCGTGAATGAAAATATACATCTTCGCCCTTCTTTGTTACCAAGTCCCCTGTTCTATAATACCGTTGCGGCAGGCCATCAACATCCATTTCACCAAATTTTTCTGCATTTAGATCTGGCCGGTGTAAATATCCAGTGGACACCTGAATGCCGTATACAATCAACTCGTATAAGTCAGAGGTATTTTGGATCGGGTCTAGCTTAAATCCCATGCCCGTCGTCGGCCGGCCTATAGCGGCGGAGCCAAAACAATGTCGTTTGTAATTATCTTTGGTCAATAGAATTTTGGAGCAAGAAACTGTGGCTTCTGTTGGCCCATAGGTATTTTGGACCTTGATATCAGGGCATATGGTAAATAAAGTATCGAGCGTCGTTTCTTGTAGCGCTTCGCCACAGACTGTCACTAGTTTTAACGACTCAAGTTGCTTATGTGTAGTCTTTGTATCTTGTAATATGACATCTAACACACTGGGGGTCGAATTCCATATCTCCAGTTGCGATCTTTCGATAAACCGAGCAGGGAATAAACGTTCAAACTGGGTACTTAGCGGATACAAGGTCGCTCCATGGCATAATGCCCCATAGATATCCAGCACGCTTAGATCAAAAGCGATATTAGGAAACTGAGACCAACGTAGGCCCGTCTTTAAGGGGAAATCTAACTTAACCCACTTCAAATAGTTGGCCAGCGCCGCTACTGTTATCTGAACCCCTTTCGGTTTTCCTGTGGAACCCGATGTGAATATAGTATAGGCAATAGTGTTGGGGTTAACCGCGCGCGCGACATGCTTCTCAGCTTCGTTTTTACCCCATTCGTTGGTATTAGTAGTCGCAACGGGAATACCGTAATCACTAAAAATATCTGTATTGCAGAGAATGAGGTCCGGCTGATATACATCAATAACTTGCTGTTTTTTATACTCTGAGCTGTTGATGTCCAGCGGGCAATATTGGTATGACAGCATTAAACACGCAAACATCGCCGCGTAGGCATCACTTTCACTACCCATACAGATCACAATACGTGAGCTATCGGATTGCGATAGGCGTGCCGCAATACCCAGTACTTTCTGGTATAGCTGAGCATAGGTTAACGTTTCTTTACTAGTAACAATCGCATTGATATCGGGGTGATAGTGACAAATGTCGTGAAAGAGTAAAAAAGGTGTGCTCATGCCTGCTCCGTCAGCAATAAATAGGGGTTATCAGCTAAGGCCGAAACAACACAATCATGCATCGCTTTCATTGGCGCAAGATACGATCGCCCCAATGGTAATGCGTCGGTAGTGAATATCTTGTTTTCCAGTAGTAAATCCTGAAGGATGGATAAGTTAACTTTGACGCCGACTGCATCTTCGAGATAATGTAAATTTAGTTTTTTCCGTCCAAAATAATGGCAGTCTACCGTGACCACATCGGGGGTATCCCACAGGACCTTTTCTTTCTTAATAATCCATTCTCGATAAGGGACTTGCGCTACGGATTCAAGGTGAATCAAATAGGTGCCGGATTCATGTGGTTGGCAGCCGAGAAATAAATTGTAAAATGAGTCTTCCAAAAACAAATCAAAGTCTGAATTGGCGCCTGTGGAATACTCACCCGAAAACTGGTGTAACTTTTCAGATAAAGGGCCGATCGCTGCATGATTGTGCATGGGGCAGCGACTGCGTACTGCCCGAGGGTTTTTGCGGATGTATTCGGCTAATAGGCCCATTTTTTGAGACGGTAGATCTGCTGTGTAAATCGTATTTTCATCTTTCCACAAGGTGAATGTTGGCACGACAATCGTACTTTCTGGTCCCATGTAATTTATCAAGGATTCAAATATCGCATCTAAACCTCCTTTATATTCACCAAAAGCATAAATGCCAGAGTGGAGTAGGAGGTTCATGCCAGGCTTTACGCCGAGTGCGGATAAATGTGTGAATAATAATGTTTCATTGAATTTGTGCATTGCTAACTCCCTTTGAAAACTTTGGCTGGTTATAAATTAACCCATTGAGGCAGTCCCGAAAGGGAATTCATTGCAGTCAAATCGTGGTAGTGCAAGTAATGACGAGCACTTACTAATTGGCTTGGATTCTACAGAAAAATTGAATTGCACATTATTGTCTGCTAGTTTGTCTAATACCATGCGGGTATAACTACTAGGCCCACCATAAGGTAAACAAAAGCCCTGTGCTAAGCCCGGCAGCTGGTAAGGCTTAATCATAGCGATCGATGATGATATTTCTCGATTGCAGGAGGTGGGTGACAAGTTACTCATACGCGTATGAGAATAGCTGTGTGGTAATACCGCCATTCCATGTTGCTTTAATTTCATGCGCTGTTGATGTGTAAGATAGAAACCCTTGCTCTTTCCTTGTTCATCAAAGTTTAGGTCGGTAATGAGACGGTTAAGAATTCCAGTATTCTTTTGGTTGTCGTACATATGGTTCAATAGATACTTAATATTTTTTTCTACCTGTCCCGTGTCTTGAGACAGATAGGTCGCCTGAGGTACGATACTTTCCAAAGATTGCCCAGTTATCTGTTCTAGAATAGGGTTTAGAAAATCTGCACCATAGTGTGCGATCAATTCATGTATGCGATGTACATTGAGTAGCGTGCTACTTTCCTCGCAGGTTTGCCCGCAAACAAAAAACATGGCCCATAACTTTCTTTCAAGTAATTCTGGCAAGACATAATCGTAGTGATCACGTAGACCGTCATCAAACGTAAGCAAATATCCCTTAGGTATATCGCCGCCAGTTAGATAGTTAATAAATTCGTGTTTACTAACAAATCCGCCGTTTGCACGAAACCAATCTAGCTGTCGTTTAAAATTGCCGCACGAGAGGAATCTAAAATTCTTGGGCGAAGACCCTAGTGGTCTAACATAATGGTACATAACTGCTTTCATAGGTCTGTTTTTGTGTTTGGAAATCCAATTTTGACTCGATGCGCCTAAACCTTGTAACGATAATAGCTGCGGCTTATCGATTGTCATTCTCGCCAAGCTGTAACCGTCTTAAGTCGAGTGAATATACTCTTTTCTCGCGTATATACGAGATAGAATGGTCATTTTATTGGCTGCTAGTGGGCTTTGGGTTGACCAGTATCGTCTCAGTATATGTCCCTTGCGAATTAACTTGGAAAGAATGCCTGAGATATTTTAGTTCAAGGAATATGTTTATAAAGAAAATCCCAGCGTAAACTCTAGATTTTTTTCAGGATTACCGTCGGTTCTGAATCATCCAGTTGAAGAGGACTATTCTCTATCATGTTGAAGGCGTTGTTTAAAAATTTGTGGTACTTGAATTTAACGATTTGATAGTTTTCATTTAGCTCGCTGTCATCTTTTGTTGCAAGACAGTATTTTGAGAGTAGACCAAAGTATGAATTTATGCTGCCTCGCAATAGTAGTTGACTGATAGGCAGCGTCTTATTCGAAGCTGTAATGATTTTGTACGTTAGATTTAATTGATCAAGAAGCGCCTTTTTCCCGTCTACTTTTTCAGGGAGTTCAAGAAGTTTACGCAATAGGGCTAAGTCGTTAATGTAAGTTTTCATGATGTGTTGATCGGTCATCTTGCTAGCGTCAGCGACGGAAAACTTGTTGTTGAGAAGGTTTTCCAGCATTTTTTCTTTGTTGCCAACCACCGTCGGTTTGGGTATTTTTGTTGGTTTAAGAGGTATAGATCCGCGAATGAATGCCCCGTTATTTGGGTTGTAAATATTGACGTTTTTCTTCGATTCAAGCAATAGTTCAAAGCTAATTCTAGAGCTGTCTAAAACATTGTCAGTGTAAACGCTATCAATTAAATTCCCTTTTACTTTGTATGTGTCTTTACTATACGTGTAGCGTTTTTTATCTTCTTCCGATGCATTTTCGTCATATTGAATGTCATGATGTATGCTGTTATCTGAGTGGTGTTTCTCTGGGTCGGCCATACCTAAGTCAACGCCAAAAAGGTAAATTTCTGTAAAACCCAGTTCGATTGCATAAGCGGCAGCGCAATTTGTTACCGTAGGGTTGCAATGCTTTAGTGGCGGTAGTGTCATGTTCGTAAATTCATTTACTACAAGTATTTCACCCATGTCATTGGCTTTTATCGCCATATAACCTTTTGGGAATAAACTGAAAGTGTCTGGGTGGACTGTATTGAGAGCAAGAAGGCTGGCATTATTCCTGAATTCTTCGGTCGTGCCAGACTCTAGCCAAAAGGTAGTAACCCTAGACCTTTCCATTTCGACATGAAAATCTGTATTAACCCCCGCTTTGCTTAGGGAGCTGGCTGCAGATCCGCAGGAAAATAGCACAGCATTTTCATTGTGCGCTTGAATGAATTCTAATAAGCCGTCGAGGGATGGGCCGTTACCAATGATAAATGCTGGAACGTTGCTTTTTTGGATCGCTCGGTTATTCAAGATTGGAGTTTTGTTTCTAATGTTGGCAATGGTATGAGCAAAACTTATTTGTTCGTCTTCGGCAAAGCCCAAACCAAATGCGCTTAGGTGGAATTTTTTTTTGTAGAGTTCAATGAAGTTGTTTTCTTCTCTGCTATTAAAATGACGATAAATAAATGTGTAAATACCGGTATGTAAACCTGATTCGCCTAAGGCTGCTTTGATTATTTGCATCGCAGATTCTGGTTTGTTTCCAGGGCAAATTATAAGATGCCTATATGGTTGTTGAAAATACTTAACGATGGGGGCCCAGTCGATTGTGTGTAGCGAAGCAAAAAATGAGTCTGTGTGAGGGTCTACAATACACAAGTTGTAGATATTCAGTTTGTCTAAGAGGTCCGGGATTTGATAGCCGAGTCCGCACCCGGTCATTACTAACATTCCAATTGGCGTATTCCCCAAAGTGTCAAAATTCGCTACAAAATCTTCTTTCTCTTTGAGAACTTCATTAATCAAGTCAGCATGGAAATGCTTTGGATTCGCAGCTTCGCTAAAGCTGAAATTCATTGAGCTGACCATAGGGTTAGCTATAAAAGACTCTACCTGTGCTTTGGCAAAGGATTCTGGGTCGGCATCGTATACGGGCTTGTTGTTGAGCTTGTGATTAACAAGGTTTATACGATTTTTATTGTCGAAAGATAGTCGTAGCTCTTCTGGTTGATAGTCCTTGTATTGTTTGTAGACCGAAGGCATTTGCTCTTTAAATACGGCCATATTCTTCTCAAATCGAAGATTTAGTTCCATCTGTTTCTGCTGCATTTCTGCGCGTCGCAATAGGGCGTCTATATCAGTCATTTTTATCAATTCTATCCGAAGTCATTGTTCGTGTTTTTGACGCTCAACTTATATTGTGAGGATTGTAGCAATTAACATACCAGGCCTAAACTATCCGTCGATTAAACGCCTGGGGTGACCATTGTAAGTCTTTAGCTGATTGATAATTAAAGTTATTCTCTGTTAGTCGAATGTGAAACGTGCATTTATTGCTTTGGGTGGGTTAATTGACCGTCTACACCTAATTTACTACCTTGAAAGTACCTTTGGCAAGCGTAGTCCAAGTGGGGCAACTCATTGCTGTAATCATCGCAGGTCGCGGCAGTATTCACGGAAGCAAAATTGAGTTCCACGACGCTAAGTTCGGTGCGATCGGTTAAAGTCTGGTCGCTTTACAGCTTAGGTGGTGGTAGGAGCCGGAAAAACGTTCATTGAGCAGGGCGCTTTGGTCTGGGCCGATCTCGTGGTCAGCATAGTAGGATAAGGTCTTTTTAGGCGCACTATACTCAAATTCTGGTGTGATTGCTTGAAGTCCGACAGGTTCGGCTTCTAGGCGGCGACTGAAGTGCGGCGCACATTGAGTACTGAAGAGGTTCAACTATATATCAGCGTGTAAAGGAAGCTATTAAAAACAGGGGGTGAGGGGCAGTTATTAGCGTTAGGTCGAGGGGAATGTTTTCGAGACTGTCGAGGTTACCTTGCTGCCCATACGCCCAAATACTTCATTGAGTCGATTGTGGATAACACTTTCGTCGATGGAAATGCTACTGGTTATCAGCTGTTTAGTGAGCTGTCTATCAAGTAGAGAGGAAATCCGGCTGGATCGCTTTTGTTATCGGGCAGTTGTAGTTTTGGACGTTAACCAGTTTGACAGTGTTGTGTGGTCAAGGGAAGGCACACTCTTCCATTTGATAGTCCTCTTGGGGGACGGGTTTTTTGAAAAGCGCCCAGTTCTTGTGTTGGCGAATTTAGAGTCTTAGTTGTCGCTGCTATATGGCGGGCTGCGAAATAACACATGGCTATCAGTCGATAGTGTATTCAATCTTCTCGTCACTGTGATCGTTATATCGGAGAATGGCTTTCCTGTCCTGTTGTCGGCAAGGCTTGTATCAGTGCCGGCCATCGTTCGCAGAAGCGGCCATGGACTAGAAAAGCCGTTGCGGTCCCTTCTATCGCTAATGGCTAGCTTATAGGGCTTTGCCCTGACAGTTGGCCCACTGCCGTCGAGTTCTGGCGTGGTGTAGGGCTTATTGAGGTGCCGCGGTGCGCATAGCTCTTAGGCGAGGCATTACCAAGAAATTTAGTGCTAAAGTTTCCCCGGGCGTAGTCGATAACTTGGTTGAGGCAATGAAATGCTGTAAAAACCCAGTGAGTATGACGAGGTATCATGAATAGAGCTGCTGCGCTAAAGAGTTACAACAACGTACAGGTTGACGCCGGGGTCGAGTCTGCCAGCGCTCACCGCCTTATCGAAATGATGTTTGAAGGCCTGTTAACCCGCCTAGCTCAGGCCAAGGGGGCCATTGCCCAGGGTAATATGGAGCTGAAAGGCAAAAAAATCACCGATTCCATCAGTATTGTGCTGGGCCTACGGGACTCTCTGGATCTAGAAACCGGAGGTGAGATGGCGGCAAATTTGGATGACTTGTACGATTATATTCAGCGCACTTTGTGGCAGGCCAATTTGAAAAATGACGCAGGCCTAATCAACGAGTGTGGCACCCTGGTCAGCCAAATCTCCACCGCTTGGCGCAAGATTGGTAAAACATAGCCCGTCACTCGTTTACCCCCCCCTGTGAGCGGTCCCAATTTGCGGTCGTCACTTTCCTTTCTCTGCCGGTTACCTATCCGTAGCGTATTCTAAGTCGCTGCTGGCCGGGAGCATTCATAGTATACATAGGCCACAAACGGCAATTGCTGGCCGCACAAGGCCTGCGATAGCCGCTTAGGTAAGCTGTTCGCGGCTTGAGTTTTCGCCTGCAGACCGCTCATACCACTACTTTCAGATTATTGGCACCGTTTATGCTTTGTTGTGATTACGGCGACGACTTTTTGCCGCTTTGGTTTCTATATTGAGGATGAACTATGAGCATTTCTGTAACGCGCGCTGCCATTGAAATGGAACAGCGCTCCGATGAGCTATCTCCCTACGACGTGATAACACTGTTATTAGACGGTGCCTTGGAGCGGGTCGACCAGGCCAAAGCTACTCTGGCGGCGGGCAATACTGAGGAGGCGGGTGAGTTGATGGGGCGTATTGTCGGCATTATCAACGGTCTGCGCGGTAGTCTCGATTTTGAAAAGGGCGGCGAAATAGCAGTCACCCTAGACAACCTTTACGATTATATTAACACCCGTCTATGTGCCGCCGAAGCTGAAACCGGTAACGACATACTGGTTGAGGCCAATGCGCTGCTAAACCAGGTAAAATCGGGCTGGGACGGTATCGCTGCCTAGTACGGCTGTCGCCTCAGTGCTCAGTTCAGCGCTGGGCACAGGCCGCTACTGTATACGATTTTCGCTGTGACTGGCGCCACTGCGCTACTGGTTGCGGGCACTCGCGGCTGATAAAAATAGCTGCGGTTAAAGCTTTGGCCGAATTTGCCGCTATACTCAATGAAGCTTACTTTTTCTTTATTGAGGTTTTCCATGCCAGTTATTCCGCTCTCTCAGCTCGAATTGACCCGCGCCCGCCGTGATATGGAGAAGGCGATGGACGCCGGTGACTGGCAGCGGGTGGGCAAACTCGACGGTTCCCTGGACCGGGTAATGGATTGTGCTACCGGCGACGACGATCGCGATATCGGTTCGCTGCTCAACGAAATGGGCAACTTGCTGCAGGTCTACAAACAATTGATGAAAACCTGTGAAGACCAAGAGCATCTGCTGGCCACAGATCAAAGCTCTTCAAAATAGTGATATAACAGAGGTATTCTCTGTGGCTATCAACGACAAAACTTCCCTCTACCGCCAGGTCGATCTCGATGCTCGAGTCGCCGCCGCTTCCCCCCACCAATTGATTGCCATTCTCTTTGTCGAGGTCATAGGTGCGTTAAAGCGCACGCTTATGGCTCTGGACAGTGGCGATAAGCCACGTCAGGGCCAGCAGGCCGGTCGCGCGATAAAAATACTGAGCGGCCTGCGCGAGAGTCTGGATGCCGGGGTTGACAGTGAATTACCACACCAGCTCGACCGCCTGTACGAGTATATGCAGCGCCTAGTTTTTGAGGCCAATCGCGAAAACAGCAGGGCGAAGCTTGAAGAAGTCATGGACTTATTAGTAACCATTCAATCGGGTTGGGAGGGTATTGCCGATCAGGCCAACTGATCTAATATTGAGGCGTTGTTGGCACAGTGCAACAGACGCATTGCCTTTGCAGCCGGCTTTTGGCACTATATAACGATTGCCTACTGGTAGACGCTTCTAGTGTCTAATGGGTGGGCGCGGCTGTTGTTGGCATTGTGCCTGTAGTGGCGGCTTACTCAGTACTATTCCCTATAGAAGGGTGTGGTTCTGACAGTTACTATTTACTCAATACTATAGTGTAAGGTTGTGACTTTTGATCGACCCCTTCGTACAGAATATTGAGCCTCAAGAGCGGGCAAAAATCCTTGTGGTTGAGGATAACCCGGTTGAAAATCTGCTGGTCTCAACAATGCTTCAAAATGCCCAATTTGAAGTGCTGTCGGTAGATTGCGGTCGGGACGTGCTCGAAAGTGTTATCAGCTACCACCCCGACCTGATTTTGCTCGATGCGTTGATGCCGGATCTTGACGGTTTTGAAGTCTGTGAATTAATTCGCGGGCAGCCGGTTGGTGAGTTTATCCCGGTGATTATGTTGACCGGCCTGGACGATATGGCGTCCATCGACCGCGCCTACGATGTCGGCGCCACTGACTTTTTTACCAAACCTATTAATAACTCTATGCTGGTTCACCGCATTCGTTATCTGCTGCGAGCGCGTCAGATAATGGACCAGTTGCGCATGAGCGAGCAATCCTTAGCCAGTGCGCAGCGCGCGGCCAAAATGGGGCACTGGGTATACGACCTCAATAAAGAAGCTTTCAGCCTCACCGCAGAGGTTCAGCAGCTGTACAATCTGCCGGCCGATTACGACAGTCAGAACTCTTCGCTGTTGGTGCAGTGCTGCCACCCTGGCGATAAAGCGGGTTTAGAGGCCTGTATTGCCTCCTGTATGGAAGATCACAAAGAAACCCATATCGAGCATCGCTTTGTTGATGACGGCCCCGACGTGCGCTACTTCGAGGTGCATTTGTCGGTGATGAAGGGTGGCGACGGTGAAGTCACCCACCTGCTGGGGCTTAGTATTGATATTACCGAGCGCAAGGAGAGCGAGCAGCAGATTCTACGCTTAGCCTACTGCGATCGCTTGACTAATTTACCCAACCGTTATCTGTTGGAGTTGTATGTCGATCAGGCCATTCCGGCGGCGCATATGCGGGGCCGCAGCGTGGCTATGCTTGGCATCGACCTAGATCTGTTTAATCGTATTAATAACTCTATGGGTCACAGTGCCGGCGACGAGGTGCTGACGCAGCTCAGCGAGCGTCTAGTCAATATGCAAGGCTGTGGCGATGTGTCGGTTTTTCTCAATACTCTGGCGATGCCTTCGATGTTGGGGGAGGGCAGCGCCGGTATGGTGGCTCGCCTCGCCGCGGATACCTTTGTATTGGTGCTGCCAATGGTGGATCGCGGTTCCGAGCAGGCAGAGCGCCTTGCCGACACCATTAAAACCAGCTTTCAAAGTCCCTTTGTCTATCGCGGGCAGGAGCTGTTTGTCACTGCAAGTATTGGCATCACCTATTCGGATTCCGGTAGCTCTCTGGCCGCCAGCTTGCTGCAGCAGGTGGACCTGGCAATACACGAAGCCAAGACCCACGGTCACAACGTGGTGATGAGCTATAGCGGTGACTTGGTCTCCAAGGTGTCAAAACATCTGGCCATTCAGAGCGATCTGCGCAAGGCACTGCGCAATGGTGAGTTTGAAATGTACTATCAGCCCAAAGTCTCGCTGGCGACGGGGGCGGTGGCGGGGTTCGAGGCCCTGGTACGTTGGTTTCATCCCGAAAAGGGTATGATTCCGCCGGATCAATTTATCACTATTGCCGAGGAAACTGGGCAGATCGTGGAATTGGGCCAGTGGGTGCTGGAGTCCTCTTGCCGTCAAAATCAACAGTGGATCGAGTCGGGATTGGTTGACGTGAGAGTTGCAGTCAATGTGGCCGCAAGGCAATTTAAAGAAGGTAATCTGGTGGCTGTGGTGGAGGATGTGTTGGCCCGTACCGGCTTGGACGAGCGCAATTTGGAGTTGGAGATCACTGAGAGTGTGTTGATTTCCGACCCAGATACCGGTGATCACATGAAAGAGTTGCGTGCCAGGGGGGTTACTATGGCCCTCGATGACTTTGGTACCGGCTATTCGTCGCTCAGTTATATAACCCGTTTTCCGATCGACACGATAAAAATTGATCGCAGTTTTATCAAAGATATCACCTTGGGCTCTGAGCAGGCGGCTATTGTATCTGCTGTTACCTACTTAGCCCACGAACTGAAGTTTAAGGTGGTGGCCGAGGGCGTCGAAACCGATACCGAGCTGGAGGTTGTTAAGCAGTTGCAGTGCGACGAGGTACAGGGCTATTATTATTGCAAGCCGATGTCTGCTCCGGACGTCGCTATGTGGCTGCAAGCCCGCTCACAGGTCGAACCCAGCCCTGCCAAAAGCGCCAAATAATTAACTCTCCCCCCCCGATTGAGTCAATAGCGCCGATTCCCGGTGCCAACAGTTTGACCTATAGAAGAAAATACACTTAAATATACTCCGCAAATGTCAAAATATTGTTGGGTTTCTGCCTTCGGGCGTATGGTTCGTTGACTATCGAGCCCGAGCTTAGCTGTTCGTTCATGTTGTAAGGTTAGCTCTATGTGGGAAAATATCACTATTGTGGTGGTTGATGACAATCAACAGCGCCGTCATGATACGCAGGTCATTGTCGAATTTTTGGGTGAGAACTGTGCTGCTTATAGCGCAGAGGCTTGGACTGCTCTGCTCGCTCAAGCCGGCGCGGGCAAAGACAGCGAAAATATAAAAATGCTGATATTTGGCGCTGATGATGGCGGTGTTAATGACCCCCTAGGCCTCAGATTGCAGCAGGCGCAAAGCTGGGATCGGGCCTGTCCGATTGCCCTTATTGGCGATGCTAGTCACTGTGAGCGCTATCTGGCAATGGTGGAGGACATCGATCTGCAGCACAAAGTTATCTGTAGTTTGCTGGCACCACTCAACTACAATAATCTACTCGATACTCTGCACCGGGCCCAGGTCTATCGCGAACAGTACGCGATTAATTCCGGTCGTACGCAGCAGCGCGATGTGCAGCTTTTTCGCAGCTTGGTCGGTACCAGCAGAAAGTTGAAGAATGTGCGTGAGATGATGGCTCAGGTAGCCGACAAAGATATCACTGTATTGATTACCGGTGAGTCGGGAACCGGTAAAGAGGTGGTGGCCAGAACCTTGCACTACAATTCTAATCGCCGAGAAATGCCATTTGTGCCAGTCAATTGCGGCGCGATTCCTCGGGAGCTGTTGGAAAGTGAGCTGTTTGGCCATGAAAAAGGTGCTTTCACCGGGGCGGTTAGCAGTCGTGCAGGGCGTTTTGAGATGGCTCAGGGTGGCACCTTGTTCCTCGATGAGATCGGCGATATGCCGCTAGATATGCAGGTAAAAATACTGCGGGTATTACAGGAGCGAACCTTCGAACGGGTCGGTGGCAATAAGACGATCAAAGCCGATGTGCGCATACTCACCGCCACCCACCGCAATTTAGAGGATATGATCGCCCAGAATGGCTTTCGAGAAGACCTTTATTACCGCCTCAATGTGTTTCCGATTGAGATGCCGGCACTGCGTGAGCGCGTGGAAGATATACCGCTATTGTTAAACGAGTTGATAACGCGGCTCGAAAATGAGAAGCGCGGTTCTATTCGATTTAATTCCGCGGCGGTTATGTCGCTGTGTAGTCACGAGTGGGCGGGCAATGTCCGGGAGTTGGCCAATCTGGTTGAGCGCATGGCGATTTTACATCCCTACGGTGTGGTTGGGCTCAAGGAATTGCCGAAAAAATTTCGCCACCTCGAAGATGACAGCGACGAAGTTATTATGCCGGAGTCTTCGAAGGAGGGCGCGCCGTTGGCGGCGGATGCGGAGGTCGCTGCGAGATTGCCGGTCAACGGTATTGATCTCAAGGAATACCTGACCAACTTGGAGCGCAGCTTGATCAAGCAGGCACTGGATGACAGTGTTGGGGTGGTCGCCAGGGCTGCTGAGAAACTCAATATTCGGCGCACTACCCTGGTGGAAAAAATGCGTAAGTACGACTTACAGCGTAAGTGATCAGCCGCCCGCTCAACGAGTTGTTGTTCTATGCAGGCGCGGGCATTCTAGCTACAAAGGCAGTCCGCGCTACTAAACTAAAAAACCGCTGAACTCACCAGTGCCGTCGGGTGCTGGTCTTTAGTGCTGTCGATCATTTCTTCATTCCCGCAACAATCACCCCGCTATGGTAACCATTCACAACACCCAATCGATGCGCCAATAGTTTGACCTCGATTAACTGGCCTATTTATAAGCTGTTGTTTTTATTGAAAATAAAAAGTAGGCACGGTGTTTGCAGAGACATGGTAAAGGACCCTCTTGCGTCAAAAGAGTGGTCACCCTAGCGAGCGAAACAACAGCGGAGTTCCGATGCCTCATACAGTTTTAGAGCACAGTGTGCAGTCTCTCCCTCAGCGGGGCCTTCAGCGTGGCCCCCAGTCTACCATCGGTGGAGATCTAGGCACGGGGGAATACGGAGCTAACGAAGAGCGAATTGCCCTGTCGGCCCAGTTGGCAAAGACCTATCGGGAAATGGAGCGGCGGGTCGGCCACTTACATCAAGAATTGCAACAGGTTGCTCAGCAGCGGTTGCTGGACCTCAACGAGAAGGAGCGGGTCAGCAGCCGCCTAGAGAGTCTGCTCAATTTACTTCCCGCCGGTGTTGTGGTGCTCGACAGTAAAGGCGTGGTGAGTCAGTGCAACCCGGCGGCGCTGGAGTTTTTAGGCGAGCCTTTGGAAGGACAGTTGTGGAGGGATGTGATAAGCCGCTGCTTTGCACCCCAGTTAGACGACGGCCATGAGATTTCACTAAAGGATGGCCGCAGAATCAGTATGGTGACCCGCTCTTTCGAGGGTGGCGACCCCGGGCAATTAATACTGCTCACCGACTTGACCGAGACCCGCGAGTTGCAAACACGTTTAGGCCGCCATCGTCGCCTGTCTGAAATGGGTCGTATGATGTCTTCATTGGCCCATCAAATTCGCACACCACTATCGGCGGCGATGCTTTACGCAGGCCATTTGTGTGAAACCCCGCTGACCCCGCAGCAGAGTCAGCGTTTCTCCGAAAAAGTACTGTCGCGGCTGAACCATCTGGATCAGCAGGTAAAAGATATGCTGATTTTCGTCAAGGGTGACGTCAAATTGACCGACACCTTGAGTATGGAGACGTTGTTAGAGGCCTGGGAGAGGGCGATGGAAGTGCCTATCGGCAGTAGCGGTTCACGTTACTTGATTTCAGTTGACTGCCCCGAGGCACTAATCCAGTGCAATATCGACTCAATGGTTGGGGCGCTGATGAACCTAGTGAACAACGCTATCCAGTCGGTCGGCAAAGGCGTATCGCTGACGATCGAGATAGCCCTTATCCGCGACCAAACCGGCGCAGGGCAAGTGAGAATTGAGCTGGTCGACGATGGCCCTGGTATGAGTAGTGAGCAGCTAAAAGAACTGCGGGAGCCTTTCTATACGACCAAATCCCAGGGTACCGGCCTCGGTTTAACCGTAGTGAGGACTGTAGTGCAAGCACATCATGGCAGCTTTGCGTTGCATTCTATCCCCGGGCAGGGCAGTCGCGCCAGTATTCTACTGCCGGTTTTCGACAGTGCCCCTGTGGGCAACCCCTGTGGGCTAATAGCCACCAATGTGAGGAGTCTAAAACAATGAACAGGACAGCAATGAAATTGTCGGCAACTATATTGGTGGTGGAAGACGACCGCGATTTACGTGACGCACTGGTAGATACGTTGGAGATATCTGGCTGTACCGTGTTGCAGGCAGATTGTGCGGAGAACGCTTTGACAATGTTGCCGGGCCGGCCGATCGATATGGTAGTGTCGGATATTAATATGGGAGCTATGGACGGCATTGCCCTGTTAAAGGAGATTCGCCGCTTGTACCCGCAAATGCCGGTTCTACTGATCACTGCCTTTGGTAGTGTCAGTTCCTCGGTTGACGCGATCAGAAGTGGCGCGGTGGACTATTTGGTCAAGCCCTTTAAGCCGCAGCTATTGGTCGATGCGGTGAGTCGCCATGTCGGAATTGCCAACCCCGATGTTGGCGACGAACCGGTGGCGGTCGACCCGGAGAGCCAGCAGCTGTTGCAGTTGGCTAGGCGGGTATCGGAAACTGATTCGACGGTGCTTATCTGTGGCGAATCGGGTACCGGCAAAGAAGTACTGGCCCGTTATATTCACCAGCATTCGCCCCGGGCGAAAAAGCCTTTCGTGGCGATTAACTGCGCCGCTATTCCGGAGAATATGCTGGAGGGTATGTTATTTGGACACGAGAAAGGAGCATTTACCGGGGCCTATAGCAGCGCTCCAGGCAAATTCGAACAAGCCAATGGTGGCACTTTGTTACTGGACGAAATATCGGAGATGGATATCGGCCTACAGGCGAAAATACTGCGGGTTATTCAGGAGCGTGAAGTGGAACGCTTAGGGGGCCGTAAGGCGATCGATTTGGATGTTAGGATTCTGGCCACCACTAATCGACAGTTGGCAGCCGAGGTTCAGGCCGGACGCTTTCGAGAAGACTTGTTCTACCGTTTGAGTGTGTTTCCGCTGCAGTGGCAATCGCTGCGAGAGCGACCATTGGATATTATTCCGCTGGCGCAGAAATTACTGGGCATGCACACCCGTAAGATGGGGCGGGTGTCCGTGGTGCTGGATAAGAGTGCCCACCAGGCGTTGCTGGAGCACAGTTGGCCCGGCAACGTTCGAGAGTTGGACAACGTAGTACAGCGGGCGTTGATTATGCAGCAGGGCACAGTGATATCGGATTTTCACCTGCGCCTAGACCCCTTTGATCACTCACCTCGCGGACCCAGTGCGGTGGGTGCAGCAGTGCAGCAGGTGCATGGGGCTATATCCAGTAGCAGTGCTGTGGATATCGCCGCCGAAGACAGTGGCGCGCTCGGTGATGACTTGCAGCGCAGAGAGTTTGAAATTATTGTCGATACGCTGAAAATGGAGCGTGGATCGAGGAAAAATACAGCCGAAAAGTTGGGCATTAGCCCGCGTACACTGCGTTATAAGTTGGCGCGAATGCGCGACGAGGGAATTAACTTTGACCGTGCACTGGGCGCGCTCTAGCGCGGGTCAGGCTGCTCGAAACTGGCGAATCCAGAGGGCGAAATTCTGCTGGGCGCCGCTGTCCCGGGGCGGGCCGCAGAAATTGAGGCCCCAGTACAAACTCAGGCCCTCGGCGTCGTCGGCTGCGGGTAGCTGTAGTTCTGACTGCAGATAAATTATCCAGGCTATAGCGGTACTGTAAGACAAATTGACAGCCAGCTCCTGGTCGGGTTTCTGCAAGAACAGGCGTTGGCTGGCCAGTCCCCGCACCTTGCTGGCCAAGTCGGGGATAAAGGCCAGGTAGCCATCCCAAATACTGCGGTGTTGCAGTGGCGTAATCTGATAAATACCGATACCGCGACTGCTATGGCAAAAGGGGTCGAGGCCCGATTCCTGCGCTGCAGTACCCAGTAACAGTTGCTCCGCCGCTGGCGAATACATATCCAAATATTCCAGGGTTGGTCTGATCGCGTGGAGGATTAAGTCGGTGGCCGCTATGGACATGGTTTCTAATCGCATTGTGACCGGGCCACTGAGATGACTTCCAAGCCGGTCGAGATAAATAGTCAGTAGATACTATTTAGACGTATTTATTGGATTAGTCCAGTTTTTCTATAAAACAGAGCTAGTTGCAGTTGTTTTTGTAGGTGATTTCTATCTTATCGATATAACTAGTTGAAAATATAATACATTCAGAGATATCTAAAACGGGTTTTTCGCCTTGATTAATCGCAATGGGGTGTGCTCAGGGAGGGCTATTGTAATTGTTCGACGGTACCTGGGGACACAAGCAGGTCAAGCTCCTGCTTGCCAGGGGCGAATTTCTGGTGGGCAAATAAGTCCGATACGCTGGTCAACTGCATTGCTTTGCCAAATAGAAATCCCTGTACGATGTCACAACCCAGGGAGCGTAGATAATCGAGTTGTTCTCTGTTTTCTACCCCCTCGGCAATAATAGACATCTTCAACCCTTTGGCCATGGCGATAATAGCATCGACAATGCAGGCTTCGTCTTCGCGATTCTTGATGGTATTGACAAAGCTCCGGTCAATTTTCAAGGTATTGACCGGAAAATCCTGCAGGTAGCTGAGCGAGGAGTAGCCGGTGCCAAAATCGTCGATGGCTAAGTGGATACCTTCACTGGCCAGACGCAGTAATTTATCGGCGACATCCTGGCGATCACTCATCAAAATATTTTCGGTTATTTCCAGTTCCAGTAAATGGGGCGGGTATTGCTCCTCCCTGAGGGTGGTCAAAATATCATCGACAAAGTCTTTCTTTTCGATCATCACTGGGGACAAATTGACTGCCAGACGGAGGGTGGGAAAGCCGTTGCGATGACATAATAGAATTTCTCGGCAGGCCTTGCGCAGGGTGAGACGATCGATATCCACAATCAAATGGCTGTCTTCTGCCACCGCGATAAACTCACCCGGAGTCAGTCGCCCCAATCGCGGATGGTTCCACCGTATCAGGGCTTCGACGCCACACAGCGTTTCACCCACTGCTTCGAGTTGCGGTTGGTAACAAATTTCGAATTCGTCGTTGTCTATCGCCCTGCGCATATCTTGCTCAAGTGATAAACGCTCGGTCGATTCCGAGTGCATATTATTGTTAAAGATTTGGTAGCCATCTTTGCCGGTCTTCTTAACTCGAAACATGGCGATGTCGGCGTGTTTGATTAAGGTGTCCATGCTGTCGCCGGATTCCGGATAGAGCGCTATGCCAACGCTTGCGCCGATATGAATTTCGTGTTCGCCGACTACAAAGGTCTTTTTAATTTCCTGCAGGATCTTCTCGGCTATTTGCACCGCGTCATCGCTATGCTTTAGATCTGGCAGCAGTAAGGTGAATTCGTCGCCGCCAAAGCGCGACAATGTATCGCCCTTGCGTATGCAGGTCTGTAGCCGCTGGCTTACCTCCTGCAATAACTTGTCGCCCATGGTGTGGCCCAGCGAATCGTTGACCACTTTAAACCGGTCCAGGTCGATAAACATAACTGCCAGCGCAGTGCTTTGGCACTGGGCTTGGGTAATGGCCATGCTCAGGCGGTCTTTAAACAGCGAGCGGTTGGGTAGCCGGGTTAGTAGGTCGTGGTAGGCTTGAAAGTTGATAAAAGCCTCGGCTTCTACCTGTTCTGATATGTCCCGGGCAATACCGTAGGTGCGATAGCGTTGCAGGATAGTTGGCTTGCCGTTTTTATCCACGTCTTCAATGGGTGATAACGATACTGCAAAGTGGTGTTTATGGCTGTCATTTGTAAAGGGTTTTAAGGTTAGCTCTACGGGTTGAATGCCGGCGTGAGGTTGATTGATATTGTCGAAAAAGAAGTTGGCTTTGTCGCGGTCGACCTCCTCAACCAGCGTCGAAATATGACAGCCGAGCAGTGCTTGTTTGGGGTAGTTCAGCAGTGTTTCAATCTGTGAGTTTAGGAAACTGAAGTTGCCATTGCGATCGAGAATAAAAATAATATCCGGGGAGTTATTGACGATAAATCGGTGCAGTTGTTCCGATCGGTTGAGGCGCTCCTGCATTTCCCTATGCGATTTTTCGAGCGTTTTCTTACGAATGGCATTGTTTACCGTCGCAGTCAGTTCCTCGGGTATATAGGGTTTTTTGATGTAGTCGTAGGCTCCGTGGCGCAAGGCGTTGCTGATGTCATTGATTGAGGTCTCGCCGCTTACCACTATGGTCATAGTATTGATGTTGTTGTTCGACATAAAGTTCATTACGTCGTGACCCGTTATCTCAGGCATTTTTAAGTCGAGCAGCAGCAAGTCATATTGCTTGTTGCTGAGCTTGTCGATGGCAATTTGGCCCGATGCCGCGGTATCGACTTTATAATTGTAAAGTTCCAGCAGCATACGCAGACTCTCGAGCATGCGAGGGTCATCGTCGGTCAGTAGAATACGTGCGTCTGCTGCCGCATCGTCTGTTCTTGGCATACTTCCTTTGCTCATTATGAGATCGTGTGCTCAGCTGGATTCTGGCAGTAGTATCTGAAATTGGGTGCCGCTTTTGGGGTTACTCCTGCAAACGATGGAGCCCCCCATTTCGTCGATCAATTTTTTGACAATGCTCAAACCCAGCCCAGAGTGGCCACTCCCTTTGGTAGAATCCACCGGTGAAAATAGCTGTTTTTTAATATTTTCACCAATCCCTGGACCATTATCTTCAATGTAAATACCGACAAACTGTCGGCCGTCAAAACTGACCGAAGCTTCGGTGCTAATACTAATCTGGCCACCCACCGGCAGTGCCTCGACCGCATTCTTAAGCAAGTTGGTGACAATCTGTTTTAAGTGTTCACTGTTACCGTCAATAGCCGCCACCAGGGGGTCTACGTTAACACTGAGAGCTATTTGTTTGGCCACACACAGCGAGCTGCTAAATATGTGACTGACGGATTCAATAAGTGCGTTTATATTGATCGGCCCATTGCTCTGTTGCTCGGCCTCGGGCTCTTTCAGCCGCAACAGTATTTTGCCGACTCGGTCGATTTCTTCCTTAATAATGGTGATTTCACCCTCGGCACTGTGATCGTCTCCTAGCTTGACGCTCAGTAATTCCAGGTAATTTCGAATAATACTCAGCGGGTTGCTGGCCTCGTGCACGGCTTCGCCGATTTTGTCAGGGTAATCGATTCCGCTGTCGCTGTGCAGCTCGCTCAGCTGGCGGGTGCTAGTACTGATCACCGCGGCTATCTCCGCCGCTAGGGCGCTAGCGAGATTGGACTTTTGCGCGAGTACTTGTAGTTGGTGGTTGTTAACGCCCAGTACCAGTACCCCAATCGGGCTGCTATCAGATAGCAGTGGCCAGCAGATTAAGTGACTGGCATCGAGGTAGCGAAGCAGTTGGCGATCAATAATATTGAGCGGCTGCGTTTGCTGCTGACTGTTTGCCTGCTGTCTAGACAGCAGGCTTTCACTGATTAGGCTACGCCCGGCTATAGCGGGCACGGTAAAGTTTTGATTTGGCGTTTGCAGGTTTTTATCGGCCTGCCCGGTCAGTAAGTTTTGCTGTGGATCGTATAAAAATAATAGATTTTCGCTAATGCCAAAGGTGAGAAACAAGGCGCGATTAATAGCGATTTGTAGACTCTCCTGATTGCTGGCCTGCCACAGTTCGGCACTGATATTGGCCAGTTCCGCAATGTCCGCCAGGCGTTTGCCCAGCTTGGCGCGCACCGGTGCTGGGCCGGTATCGATTCCCAGGGTGCTGGCCATATTGTTGGCGTCATTACCAATACGGCTCAGCAGTTCGGCTGTTAGTGATTCGTTGAGGCCGAATAGGGTGTCGGCGGCGGCAAATGTCTGCTCGGAGATGCGCGGTTGGGCGCTTAGGCGGGCGCTCAGATTAATAATCTTCACCAGATGGTGGGCGTCAAGTAGGGTGGCCACGGGCTCCAGTTGATAGCGGCTAGCATCGGCCATAAACCCGGGTATATTCCAGCTTTCGATCAACTCGGCGCTGAGTTCGCAGTGGCTGGTTGAAAATTGTTGCAACTCCGCCTGTAATAACTGTTCATCGGAATCGCTACTGGCTAGCAGTTCGAGGTAGCGCTCACCGTGGCTGGTCAATAGGATCAGTTGGCCGACATTGGCCAGCAGTCCACATAAATAAGCTTCGTCGGGATTGGGGTAGGCGGTCAGGGTGGCCAGTACTTTGGCAACGTTAGCAGTGATTAGGGAGCGGCGCCAAAAGGTCTTCAGAAACTGATCGTGCTGCTGGCTGAAATTGCCAAAATACTGCTGTATTGAGGTGGTAATAACGATGGTTTTAACCGCGTCAGTACCTAGAAACAACAGCGCCCGCTCGATCGAATCACAGGGTTTACTATTGCCAAAGATGCTCGAGTTGGCCGCCGATATCAATTTGGCCACCACCGCAGCTTCGTGGCGAACCGTATTGGCAATGCCT